>ENA-OQAZ01000104-OQAZ01000104.1-human-gut-metagenome-genome-assembly--contig:-NODE-104-length-41837-cov-8.490674_pt1 | contig 41837 bp, 40 predicted proteins | sample MGYA00242737_ERZ504531 | MGnify/ENA primary metagenome ERZ504531 (study PRJEB26092, sample SAMD00036244) | human gut metagenome | host: Homo sapiens | study: EMG produced TPA metagenomics assembly of... | reverse complement strand
TTGTCCAATACAGCGTACATAGGTTGTTTATTATGAATGAGTTTGGTCACCCATAATATAATGAATAATTCTATTTGTACGCTGTTTGACAATATTTTAATTGATATACATAAGTTTAAATCACTTCAATTGTAAATAGGGCTCTTTGAGGATTACTGTTCATGCCTTTTTTAATTTCTTGATGAATAGAAGAAGTTTGTCCAAAAGAGAATTCTTCCAGCTATGAGCACAGAGGTGAATAGCGTATGACGCTGGTGTCACTTCGTGTTTGTTCCCAGCAAAAATTTCGGAGCGGAAGATATGCATATTATCTTTCAGATCTTGGTCTTTGTCTAAATATAAGAATCCATATTTTTCTGCCAGTTGTGCATAAATCAAAGGGGCGAACATGTCGGCCGATAAGTCCTTGGAGAATTGTTTATGAACATACCAGTCTAACACATCTTTTACAAACGGACACTGAGGTTCTGCTCCCATGACTGCTGCTTGAATCTGCATACCGGAAATATAGTCATCACCAATTCGTTTCCCTTCAGGACTTATTCTATGGATAGATCCGGTTTGCTCCAGTTGGCTGGGATGATATTCCAAGCTGGAAAAGAATGAATAATGTAGAAAGTCATCGAATCTTTTTAGAATTTTTACATCTGAATCCAGATAGATACCTCCTTCAGTGTAAAGGGCATACATACGGATATAATCTGCAGCGAAGGCCCATTTACGGGCTTTTACTGCTTCTTGTACATATACTGGTGCAGAAGAAACATCGAATGTTTCCATGCTCCAAAGTTTTATTTCGTAGTCCGGCATGACTTTTTTCCAGGTTTTCATGCACTTTCGAATTTTTTCAGGATATGGGTCGCCACTTAGCCAGCAAAAATGTATGATTTTAGGTATCATAGTTTTATCTTTTAAATAATCGTTTTATCTTTTCTTTTCTTGCATGTTTTTGTTCCAGTTTTTGTAGGTAACCAGTGGTGTGTGCAAGTGTTTCTTCTTCATCCCATTCTCTTTGCCGTGCATATTCTCTAACCATAAACTCAAATAAATCTCTTCGGTGCGTAATAGTACTTAGATTTTTGAGACATACTTCTTTGGGAGGGCATGTATCAAAAAAGAGAGAACGGTTAATATCGATTACCTGAAACTGATAATGCGCTTCTTTTTCCGATTTTCGAAACAGGAAGTTACCGAAATTCAAATCTCCATGTACAATACCTTTCTGGTGCATGGAGACGATTAGTGACACTAAGTCTGTAGCAAGTGTTTTGTCGTAATCTTCTTTAGGTACCAGAAAAGGGAAGGCCGGAGGGTCTGGGCATGCTGTACAAATGAAATATCCGGTAGTGAACAGTCCGTGTTCATATGTTTCAAGAAAAGCAATCTCATGAGGAGTTTCTATCCCGCGTTTTCTGAAGATTCCGGCATAGCGAAAGGCTCTTTCTGCTTTGGTACTGCGAAAGAATGTATATGCAATCTGTTGAAAGAAATTAACTCGTTTGAATCGTTTGGCAACGACTGGTGTGCCTTGAATAATGAAACGGCGTACAAAGTTTCTGCCTGAATAGACGATCTCTCCTTGTTCCTCGTCGAACATACGTGGAATATCAAAGAGTTCTTTTGCCATATATTGATAATCTGGAGAAATTTCTATTTTCATATTGTTTTTTCTTCTGTAAGTGAGCGATACAAGTTCATCAATTCTTCAGCTTGTCTTTGTTCTGAAAAACGGGTAACGTATTTCAGGCCTTGTTCTATCATGTGCTGTCTCTTCTCCGGGTGATTCAGTAAACTGCAGATTGCTTTTGTCATGCCTTCTTTATCGTCTGGATGTACGTAGAGAGAATCTGGCCCGCCTGCTTCTTCCAGGCAAGAGCCGGTGGCAGCAATGACGGGTATACCAGAATGAAGAGCTTCAATAATGGGAATTCCAAAGCCCTCAAATCGGGAAGGGTAGACAAAAATTTCTGCCTGTTGGTAAATAGCTGGTAGATACTGGAAGGTACATCATGAAGAAGATGCACACGTTTTTCCAGTCGATGGCTTTTGATAAACGCATCAATCTGGTTGGTATAGTAAGTACGTTTTCCCACTAAAACCAGGTGTATATCTTCTGGTATTCCAGGCAGGGCCTTTACAGCTAATAATGCGTTTTTTCTTTCTTCTATACTCCCGACACAGAGAATGTATTTTGCAGGAAGATGATATTTTTCTCTGGCTTCTTGCTTAAGCTGCTCTGGTGCGGGATGGGTAAATACTTCATCACATCCTTGATAAATAACATGAATTTTATCTGCATCAATATCGAAATAGTGTATAATATCCCGTTTGGTACATTGACTGATGGCAACTATGGCATTTGCATCTTGACATGCCTTCCTGAATTTATACGTATAAATGAAACGGTCAATGGGTGGATAACATTGTGGATAGCGCAGAAAAATTAAATCATGGATGGTTACTACGCTTCGGGTGTGAGTTGCTTTCCGGATATTGAGTGGAAGCTCATTGCTAAGACCGTGATAAATAGTGATGTGATCTTTCTCCAGGCTACGGGTGATGCCGATGGAGCGCCAGGCAGAGCGGCACTTTTTCCATAATCCTTTGGGAGAGATGCAGGAAAGCGAAGGACATGCGGTAAGCAAGTGATTGAATCGAGGATTGGAACGGATATGCGGAGCGTAAAGGAAATATTCGTTTTCTGGATAGAAACGATAAAGAATCTCAATCAGGTAACGGCTGTAGTTCCCTAATCCGGTAAAATTTTGTACGGCTCGCTTGGCATCAAATCCTATCCTCATATTAAATATATAATGGTTACGAATTTTACAAAGGTAGGTTTTCTTCTCTATTTTACCAATTGAATGTGAAAATCATTTGTTTTTGCAGGTAAAAAAGATAAAGACTACGTTCCTTTTAGTGCTTTTCAAAGGCTTTTGGTATACTAAATTCTCAAAAGACTATGTAATTCATTCTTTTTGTGTAGCTTTGCGAAAAGCATAAGTATAAATTAAAATAATTGTTTGGGCTGTAATGAAAAAATATGATTATTTGATTGTAGGTGCCGGACTGTTTGGAGCAGTTTTTGCTCGTGAAGCTACCCGGCAGGTAAAAACTGCCTGGTAATAGATAGACGTTCCCATAAAGGAGGGAATGTATATTGCGAGGATGTAGATGGAATTCACGTGCATAAGTATGGTGCTCATATTTTTCATACAGACAATAAATATGTTTGGGACTATGTAAATTCATTGGTTCCATTTAATCATTTTATTAATTCACCGTTAGCACGTTTCCGTGATCGATTGTTTAATTTGCCGTTTAACATGAATACCTTTTATCAACTGTGGGGAGTAGTGACTCCTGCGGAAGCTAAAGAAAAGATAAAAGAACAATGTGCGGCATACAGTCATATCGTGACTCCGGCTAATTTGGAAGAGCAGGCTTTGAAATTGTGTGGAAAAGATGTATACGAATGCCTGATAAAAGGATATACTGAGAAGCAATGGGGACGTTCTGCCAAAGAGTTGCCAGCGTTTATAATTCGCCGGGTTCCTTTCCGCTTTGTATATGATAATAATTACTTTAATGACCGTTATCAGGGAATTCCTGAAGGTGGATATAATAGATTAATCGATGCTTTGCTTGAAGGCATTGAGGTTCGATTAAATACTGATTTCTTTACTGAACGTACTCGCTGGGAAGACGTGGCAGACTGTATTTTGTTTACTGGGTGTATTGATGAATATTTTGATTATCAATGCGGACATCTGGAATATCGTAGTCTGCGATTTGAAGAAAAAATACTGGAAATAGATGATTTCCAGGGAAATGCGGTAGTGAATTATACAGCTCGGGAGATTCCTTATACCCGTGTTATTGAGCATAAACATTTTGAATACGGAAAGCAACCGCATACGGTCATTACCTATGAGTATCCGGATACGTATGAACCAGGTAAAGAACCTTATTATCCGGTCAATGACGAGAAGAATGGAGCTATGTATCGCAGGTATCAGGAACTGGCCTTACAGTGTAAGAATGTGATATTTGGCGGCCGATTAGGGCAATATACTTATGCAGATATGGATGATACGGTAGCTTCGGCATTGGAATTATGGGAAAAAGAATGTAATCGATAAATGTATGAGAAATTGTTATTTGTCACGCAATTATAAAGGAGTAGACGGAGCCGGGAATAAGGCAAAAACCGATATAGAGCAGATTATGGAGTCAAATGGTTTTGTAAACGTCGGTTTACGTCAGACGCGTTACACAAACTCCATACTCGCTTTTCTGGCCACATTAGCAGGTGTGTTGAAACTTCCTTTTTCTTTGAGAAAAGGTGATAGGCTCGTAGTGCAATATCCACTTAAAAAGTATTTCACACTGGTGTGCCAGATAGCTCATTGTAAAGGTGCTAAGGTAGTTGTTGTCATTCATGATTTGGGTAGCTTTCGTCGTAAAAAGCTGACGGTAGCTCAGGAAATTCATCGATTAGGGCATGCTGATTATATAATAGCTCATAATTCTCGGATGAAACAATGGCTGTTGGATAACGGATGCAAGGTTCCTTTAGGGGTACTTGAGATTTTTGATTATCTTTCAGAAACTACAGCCTCCTCTCATTTGGTTCCCTCACAACCTTACGGAGTAGTATATGCAGGAGCATTGAATCCTCGGAAAAATACTTTTTTGTATGAAGTGGGTAATTATGTTCATTCTTATAAATTTAATTTATATGGTAATGGATTTGATTTGGAAAAGGCACAGGGAAAAGAGCATTTTAATTGTAAGGGGTTTGTTCGCTCTGATGAGTTGATTGCTACGGCGGAAGGAGATTTTGGCCTGGTTTGGGATGGCTTTTCTGTAGATGCCTGTACCGGTAATTTTGGAGAATATTTGAAATACAATAATCCACATAAGACCTCTTTATATATTCGCTGTGAATTACCTGTGATTATTTGGGATCAGGCCGCCCTTTCTGATTTTGTTCGCTCTAACGGTATCGGGATTTGTATATCCTCGTTGGCCGAATTGGATACAATATTATCTTCATTAACTCCTGCGCAATATGCTAAGATGAAGCAGAATACTGTGGAAATAAGTAAAAGATTAAGTCAGGGGTATTATATAACAAAGGCATTGTCGGAAGTAGCATTTTAAAGAATGGTAAAAGAAACAATACACATAGCTTGCAATATAGATACTTCTTATGTGAAGTATTGTATAGTCATGCTGACATCTTTATTTGAAAATAATCAGAATGTTAGTTTTCATATACATGTGATTACCGAAGATTTATCAAATGAATGTAGAAGTCAGATGGTGGAGTTTGTTGAAAATAAATATCACCAAAGAGTGGAATTTTATTATGTAGATATGGATTTGGTAAAGGATTGTCCTCGATATGCGGAAGGTTCTCATATCTCTTTGGCTGCTTATTATCGTATATTTCTAGGTAACTTATTGCCATTGAAAATACATAAAGTCTTGTATCTGGATTGTGACTTGGTTGTTGTGGGCTCAATAGAAAAACTTTGGAATACAGATTTGAAGACTTTTGCAGTAGCTTGTGTAGAGGATATGTGGAGTGGTAGGGAAGAAATTTATACACGTTTGCACTATCCTTCATCAGATTCGTATTTTAATTCTGGGGTATTATTGGTTAATTTAGACTATTGGAGAGAAGAGGGATTGATGTCTAAAGCGCTTGATTATATCTCCAAAAACGGAAGTAAGTTGGTCTTTTATGATCAGGATGTTTTAAACGCTTTACTTCATGATTGTAAGTTGTTTTTACCGTTCCGTTATAATGTACAAGATGGCTTCTTGCGTCGCAAACGTCGCATTCGTCCGGAGTCAATTGCAGCGTTGGACCAAGAATTGCTCCACCCTGTTATTATACATTATACGGGAGGGAAGAAACCCTGGCAATATAAATCTCAGCATCCTTATAAAGGCCTTTATTTCCACTATCTGGATTTAACTCCGTGGAAAGGCGAGCGTCCCGTAGTGCCTTTTTCATATAAGTTGAAAAGAGTATTTGATCAATTATTGTATTTTATGAGGTTAGCAAGACCTAAATATAGAAAATGTATAGAATTATGTCCAAAGAACTCATAACAGTAGTGACAGTTTGTTTTAATGCAGGACAAACTATTGCTAAAACTATGCAAAGTGTGTTGAACCAGACTTATCGCCCGTTGGAGTATATATTGGTAGATGGAAAATCAACGGATAACACATTAAATATTATTTATGAATTGGAACCTTTGTTTCATGAAAAAGGGATTGCTGTGCGAATTGTATCCGAAAAAGATAAAGGTATTTTTGATGCAATGAACAAAGGTGTTAAATTAGCCAATGGGCGTTGGGTGAATTTTATGAATGCTGGTGACGTTTTTTATAATGATAAAACAATTGATTTTGTATTTTCCCATGAAATACCAATGGAAGTAAAACTTGTATACGGAGATACTTTGAGGCAGAAATCATATGCTGTAGTTGCCGCAAAAGGGAATATACCAGAAGTGACTCCAAAACTCATGCCTGCTTGCCATCAGTCAATGTTTACGGATGTAGATGAATTGAAGTCTCATCCCTTTGATTTATCTTATCGCTTATCTGCTGACTATAATTTCGTATATAATCTGTACAAACGAGGTGAAAAGATGCTATATATTCCTGTTAATATATCTTTTTGTGAGGCTGTGTATGGGGTTTCATCTGTAAATAAGATTGCTGTTAAGAAGGAGTGTGCACGGATTCGTGGGGTCGATCATACTTTAACTTGGAAAATAAAGATTCTTGGAAAGCAGGTTGAGTATGGAATTAAACAAATAATAGAATACCTTATACCGGCTTCTTTCCTGAAGGAGATGAAAATACGTAATCGAAAACGTTTAGAGCATAGAAAATAATTATTTTGAAATTAACATATGATATAGTGTACGGACACCTTTATTTGTGTATTGTGCGTGTTTATTCTTATAGCTGAGTTTATGAAAGATTTGTTGCTCACATAATGTCTTGAAAGAGTTTGCGTTGTATGCTTTGTTCATCATATTTTCAAGGTCAAAAATTTGAGAATGGTCTGTAGGGATGGAGTTCAGACTTCTTCTGACAGAAGCCAGATTTGTTTTAGCGATTGAGATGACATAATCAATTAAAAAGTAATCTAAAAGCTTGTTCTCTTTTTCCCAATATTGGAAGAATAATTCGCGTGCAAAACTGCATAGTACTCCTTGAGGAGAACTTCCTAAAATAAATCCCATCCATTTTGCTTGAGAAATGTTATCTGTATCAATATTGGCTGCCACTGTAAATAACGGTTCTTGAAAAACTTTTTCAGGGATGGGCTGGCTAACATATACAGTCGCATCTATCCATAAGCCTCCATGCTCATAGAGCAGACACATACGGAGAATATCTGAAAAATGAGTAAATGAGATTTTTCCTTCCTGAACCTTTCGTAGGATGTAATCCGGGATAGTAACATATTTTGATATGTTTTCTTGTGTAATAAGGTGAACCAGATGATTGCCAGCATGTGAGCATAAAGATTGAAAGCAACTTTGTACTATAGGTGGCATCGCATTTTCTCCTTGCCACCAGCAAACCCATATAGGTGCTTGATTGGAGGCTGGGGGTATTTCTTCTTTTTGTGTGTATTTTAGAATGAGATTTTGATAATTTGTTTGAAGATAATGCAAGATTGCCTGTTGTTTCCGTTCTCGACGTATATCACGGGTACTTTTACTGCCAAAGTGTGGAAGTATAGCCATGACGTATACATTGCGGATACCTGCTACACTCCATACATTTGAGATGTCGCGTATCCTTTGTTTAATCTTTCGTATTAACTTTATCTTCATGAGATTTTTCTTTATTGTGTTTATACTCCTCAATCCGTTTCATATACTCCTGGCCTTTTTTGCTGTTTCCCGGCTGAAAGTTCAAGTGCTCAGGAATATTTTTCCCATGATCAATAATCATTGGCTTGACTCCGGATTTTACAATATCTAACGAGTCGTATAAATTACCGGCAGGTACCTCGTAGGTGCTCATGCTGAGGGTATCTCCGTGAATACGGATGTATTGGTAATACCGGCTTTCAATACCATATTTATCGAAACGCTGGTTGAATGTAATTCTATAGCTTTTGGGAGAGCAGTGACTGACAGTGTAAACTGGAGGTGTTGCACTTCCCTGTTCATCGTGAAGCGTCATTCGGGCATAAGCGTGTTCATGGCCTTGCAGGACGAGGTCCACATTGTATTTTTGGATAAGTGAGTTGAAAATCGTTTTTTGTGCCAGATTGTTGTATTTGCCTTTGACGGAATATAATGGATGATGCAAGACTACAATTTTCCATCGTGCATCACTTGTCTGAAGTTCTTTTTCCAGCCATTCCTTTTGTGACCACAGGTAAAAGAACTCCCGGTTACTGTCGAGCAAAAAGAGTTGCAGGTCATTATACCTAAGTGTATACACTTGATTGTCGCCTACCATGGAGTCTTGAAAGTAGGAGAATACCAATGGGAAACGACGTTCCAGTTTGCGGATGGCATATTTCAGGTATTCATGATTACCGGTTACATTTAAAACAGGATAGTACTGCCCGATGGAATCAAGACCAGAGAATGTTTCTGCCCAGTATGAATCCATAGGACGTTCAGTCAGGTCACCTCCAAAGACAAAGAATTCTGTTTTAGGATGTGCCTGTAATGCTTCTTTCAGGTACTGATTGGCTTTTCCGTTTATAGTATCTTGCACGTCGCCTACATAGATGAAGGAGTAATCGTTACGGGTGGTCTGGTTATAGGTATGGAAATTGTACCATGGAGAATATTTTCCGTTGTTACTTACCCGGTAGCTGTAAAAGGTAGCTGATTTAAGTGAGCGTAAGCGGGCTGTGTAATAGGCAGCTTTGCCGCTACGTGACTGGAACACTTCTCCCTTTGCTTCTATCCGTAAAGTATCTTTAGCCAGAGTGTCGATTAACTCTACAAAAGATGAAGAGGCAACTACAGAATCGTATTGCCAGCTGATGTTACGTGAAAGTTCTTCTTTGTCTCCAAATGTCAACAGTACTCTTCCGGGAGCGTTGAGTGGTAGATAAGCCGGTTCTTCCGGATTACCAAACCATACATGCCAGCGGGAATGAACCCAAAAACCTAATACAAGTAAAATGAGGACGGAGACTCCAAGGGTGATACGTTGTTTTTTCTTCATCTTTGTTTGGTTTAGAAGGCAAAGATACGAAGTTCTCCAAATTTATCGTTATTTTTGCCGTTCAGTATTTATAAAAAGGTGAGAAATGATGAAGAAAGAATTGTTTTCCAATGTATTGTCACTGGTTTGGAATTTATTGCTTGTTTATGTATGTTATACATTAAGCCGGCTGGTGTTTCTATGTGTAAATTGGGATACATTTAGCGAGCACTTGACTTTTGGATATGCCATGAGCCTTTTCGGGCAGGTATTATTTTTGATACTACTGCCATCCTTTATAGTAATGCTTTATTTATTTTGTTGTTCTTGTTTCCTTTACATTGGAAAGAGACTCCTGTATTTTATAAGATTGTACGCTGGGTATTTACCAGTGTAAATACCTTTTTCCTGATAACCAATCTAATAGACTGTGTGTATTTTCGTTTTACCGGAAGACGTACTACGATGACGGTTTTGCAGGAATTTCGGAATGAGGGAGACGGGAAACTAACTTCTATTTTTTTAGATGAGTTTGCTACCTATTGGTATCTGGTATTGTTGGCTGCTGTGCTGTTTTATGTAATATATAAGCTGTATCGCTCGCCTAAGGTTCCTGTGAAACAGAAAATGCCTTATTATGTGGTACAACTGGTAACTCTGTTGATTGCTATTCCTTTTACAGTGTTTGGTATGCGTGGAGGTATGACTACCGCTACTCGTCCTATTACCTTGAGTAATGCCAATCAATACGTAGAGCGTCCTTTGGATGCGGGTCTGGTGTTAAATACACCATTCTCTTTGTTCCGCACGTTGGGGAAAGCGACGTTTGTCATTCCTGATTATTTGCCTGAGGCAGAAGCTGTTGCAGCTTATTCTCCAGTGCATTTCCCTGCCGATTCAACTGCTTTCCGCCCGATGAATGTAGTGGTAATTATCTGGGAGGGATTCAGTAAACAGCATGTAGGCTCATTGAATCCTCAGCTGGAAAACGGGGCTTACAAGGGTTATACTCCTTTTATTGATTCATTGCTGGCAAAGAGTCTGACTTTTCAGTATTCATATAGCAATGGCCGCAAGAGTATTGATGGGATGCCGTCGGTATTGTCGTCTATACCAAGCTTTGTAGAACCTTTCTTTTTGACTCCTTCGGCTTTGAATGATGTATCCAGCATTGCTGGTGAGTTGACCAAAAACAAGGGATATTCATCTGCTTTTTTCCATGGCGCGATGAACGGTTCAATGGGTTTCCAGGCTTTTGCCCGTTCCGTGGGTTTCCAGAAATATTTTGGTCGTACCGAATATAATGAGGACCCGAATTACAATGGCGATGCGGATTTTGACGGGACTTGGGCTATTTGGGATGAAGAATTCTTGCAGTTCTATTGTGACCGGATGTCGGAAATGAAAGAGCCTTTTGTCACATCTGTGTTTACGGCCACCTCTCATGGTCCTTTTGATTTGCCTGAACGTTATAAAGGCAAATTTCCTACGGGAGATGATCCTTTATTTGAAACGGTGGCTTATTCTGATTATGCCATTCAGCGATTTTTTGAAAAGGCCGAAAAGCAGCCTTGGTTTGAAAATACGTTGTTTGTAATTACGGCAGACCATACCAGTGGAAACTGCTATCCGGAGTATGTGACAGATTTAGGTTATTATAATGTGCCTGTCATTTTTTATGCCCCTGGGCTTCCAGAGTTGAAGGGCTTGGATAAAGAGAAGATAGTAGACCAGATTGATATTATGCCTACAGTGTTGGGCATACTTGGCTATGATCGCCCTTATGTGGGCTTTGGGCAGGATGCATTTCATACACCTGCTTCAGAGAAGTTTGCTGTAAATTATTTGCCTTCAAGTGGCATCTACCAGTTCCTGAAAGGTGATTATCTGATTCAGTTCGACGGAGAAAAAGTGATTCATGCCTATCGTTTCCGTACAGACGTGCTGATGAAGGACGATGTGAAAGACAGCATGCCGCAGGAAGTGCGGAAAGAAATGGAAACCCAGTTGAAGTCAATTATCCAGCAGTACATGCAGCGGATGAACAACAATGAGCTGGTTTATAGAGAATAACTCAAAACAGCATATAAAAAGTAAACCGGACTTTCACGAGGCGAGAACCTCTGAAAGTCGGTTTCTTTTATATAAAGAATGAATTAGTTCTTGTTGGCACGTTTACGTTCCGTTTCGTCCAGAATGACTTTACGCATACGCATGCTCTTCGGAGTTACTTCCACGTATTCATCTTCCTTGATGTATTCCAGTGCTTCTTCCAGTGAGAAGATAACCGGCGGAATGATACGGGCCTTGTCGTCAGAACCAGAAGCACGCATGTTGGTCAGCTTCTTTGATTTGGTTACGTTAATCACCAGGTCGTTTTCATGAACGTGTTCACCTACCACCTGTCCGGCATATACTTCGTCTTGCGGATAGATAAAGAACTTACCGCGATCCTGCAGCTTGTCGATGGCGTAAGCAAAGGCAGTTCCTGATTCCATGGCAATCATTGAACCGTTGGTACGGCGAGGAATGTCACCCTTGAATGGCTGGTATTCCTTGAAACGGTGAGCCATGATGGCTTCTCCCTGAGAAGCAGTCAGCACGTTGGTACGCAGACCGATGATACCGCGTGACGGCATGTCAAATTCAATGTTTACACGGTCGCCCTGAGTTTCCATGGATACCATTTCACCTTTACGGCGAGTTACCATATCAATCATCTTGCTGGCAAATTCTTCGGGCACGCTGATGGTCAGTTCTTCAATCGGTTCGCATTTCACACCGTCGATTTCCTTGAAGATAACCTGCGGCTGTCCTACCTGAAGTTCGTAGCCTTCACGACGCATGGTTTCAATCAATACAGACAAGTGGAGCACACCACGTCCGGAAACAATCCATTTTCCGTCTTCGTTTTCCGTCTTGCGTACGCGCAGCGCCAGGTTCTTGTCCAACTCTTTCATCAGACGGTCGTGGATGTGGCGTGAAGTCACGTATTTTCCTTCCTTACCGAAGAACGGAGAGTCGTTGATGGTGAACAGCATGCTCATGGTCGGTTCGTCGATGGCGATAGGTGGCAGCGGTTCCGGATTTTCGAAGTCGCAGATGGTATCACCGATTTCGAAGCCTTCCACACCGATGATGGCACAGATGTCGCCAGAAGATACAGATTCTACTTTCTTGCGGCCCAGACCTTCGAAGGTATGTACTTCCTTGATTTTTGATTTCACCAATGTACCGTCGCGTTTAGCCAGGGTGATGTTCATGCCTTCTTTCAGCGTACCTCTGTGCACGCGGCCTACGGCGATACGTCCGGTGTAAGAAGAATAGTCAAGTGAAGTAATCAGCATCTGCGGAGTTCCTTCCAGTTGTTTCGGAGCCGGAATGTATTTCACGATGGCATCCAGCAGCGGAGTGATGGTGCCGGTCGGAGTTTTCCAGTCTTCACCCATCCAGTTGTTCTTGGCAGAACCGTAGATTACCGGGAAGTCCAGCTGGTCTTCTGTGGCGTTGAGGCTGAACATCAGGTCGAACACCATTTCATATACTTCTTCCGGACGCAGTTCGGTTTGTCTACCTTGTTTACCACTACGATAGGTTTCAATCCAATCTGCAGGGCTTTCTGAAGCACGAAGCGGGTCTGCGGCATCGGACCTTCAAAAGCGTCTACCAGCAGAATACATCCGTCGGCCATGTTCAAGACACGTTCCACTTCTCCACCGAAGTCGGCGTGTCCCGGAGTATCAATAATGTTGATTTTTGTACCGTTGTAATTGATGGATACGTTTTTAGAAAGAATGGTTATACCTCTTTCACGCTCCAGGTCGTTGTTATCCAAAACCAGTTCACCGTTGGTCTGGTCGTTGCGGAACAGGTGTCCCGCCAGCATCATCTTGTCCACCAGAGTTGTTTTTCCGTGGTCAACGTGAGCAATAATGGCAATGTTTCTAATGTCTTGCATACTATACCTATATATAATTGTGTGCAAAATTACTGTTTTTCAGCGAAAGGCGGGTATTTTATGCAGGGTTTTTATATTTTTTGGCGGAAACTGGACTGCAGATGCCGGTCTTCATGGGGAAGAAACTTCCGTCAGGGCTTTCAAAGGAATTCTTCTTCCGGGTATGAAAAAAAGATGTAAAACGCTTGTAGTCTGAAAGATTATGCTTACCTTTGCATCCGCAAATCAAATTTATACATTTTAATAAATAGTCAAATTATGTATTTAGACGCAGCTAAAAAACAAGAAATCTTTGGAAAGTACGGAAAGTCTAACACTGATACTGGCTCACCTGAAGCGCAGATAGCATTGTTTTCATACCGTATTTCTCACCTGACTGAGCACATGAAGCTCAACAGAAAAGATTATAGCACTGAAAGAGCTTTGACAACTTTGGTAGGTAAGCGTCGTTCTTTGCTGAACTACCTGAAGAGCCGTGATATCGAAAGATACCGTGCTATTGTTAAAGAACTTGGTCTTCGTAAGTAATCCGTTACTTGCTGCAGGCAAAAAAATAAGCCGCTTTTCCTTCAAGGGAGAGCGGCTTATTTTTTGTACCCTCGTCGGGAATCGAACCCGAATCTAAAGTTTAGGAAACTTCTATTCTATCCGTTGAACTACAAGGGCAATCTTCCGCAAAAGTAAGTCTTTTTATTGAATATCCATGATTTTGGTATGAAAAAAGCGGTTTCCTGCTGATTTTTACACCTTTTTTTAGCTGCTATGGAAAACCTCGAAGCGTTTGGAAGAAAACGCCAAAGCGTTTTGTTTGAAACGCAAGTTCATTTTACTTCAAACGCACTTGCGTTTCATATCGAATGCACTTGCGTTTTTTTAAAACGTACTTGCGTTCTGCTGGTGCGAAAATAAACCTCGTATTTCTGGCTCGTTTTGTTTGAAAAATTGATATTTTTGGAAGAACGAATTCTAAAAATTACGATATCTATGGGAAAAATAAGTCAGTTTGTAAAGGCGGGGGCTTTGCTTTTGACAATGGCAGGATGTTCTTCGCCGAATTCCGGGGGAAAGGATGCGGAGATGGACCGCTTTATCAGTGACCTGATGGGGCGCATGACCTTGCAGGAAAAGTTGGGACAGCTAAATCTGCCGGCAGGAAATGATTTGGTGTCGGGAGCAGTGAAGAACAGCAAGATGGCAGAAGCTATCCGGGCTGGAGAGGTCGGCGGCTTTTTCAATGTGAAGGGAGTGAACAAGATTTACCAGATGCAGCGTATGGCGGTGGAGGAAACTCGTCTGGGAATTCCTCTGATAGTGGGTGCCGATGTAATTCACGGGTACGAAACCATCTTCCCGATTCCGTTGGCCCTGTCTTGTAGTTGGGATACGGCGGCGGTAACGCGTATGGCACGCATTTCTGCCACGGAAGCCAGTGCCGATGGAATCAGCTGGACCTTCAGTCCGATGGTAGACATTTGTCGGGATGCCCGCTGGGGACGTATTGCAGAAGGAAGTGGAGAAGACCCGTACCTTGGTGCGCTGATGGCCGGAGCGTATGTGCGCGGTTATCAGGGTGACGGCATGAAGCAGAACAATGAAATCATGGCTTGTGTGAAGCACTTTGCGCTGTATGGAGCTTCGGAGTCGGGACGTGACTATAATTCGGTGGATATGAGTCGAAACCTGATGTATAATGTGTACCTGGCTCCTTATAAGGGTGCGGTGGAAGCCGGAGTGGGCTCGGTGATGAGTTCGTTCAATACCATCAACGGGGTGCCTGCTACAGCCGACAAATGGCTGCTGACGGATTTGCTCCGCAATGAGTGGGGGTTCACGGGTTTTGTGGTGACCGACTACAATTCAATTGGTGAGATGAAGACTCATGGGGTGGCCGACTTGAAGGAGGCTTCTGCACGGGCGTTGAATGCAGGAACGGACATGGATATGGTGGCACATGGTTTCTTGCATACGCTGGAAGCTTCACTGAAGGAGAAGGCCGTGACGCAGGAACGGATTGACGAGGCTTGCCGTCGGGTACTGGAGGCTAAGTATAAGTTAGGGTTGTTTGAGAATCCTTATAAATATTGTGATACGCTTCGAGGTCGCAAGGAACTGTTTACGGAGGCGAATCGTAAAGCGGCACGTGAGATTGCGGCCGAAACGTTTGTGCTGTTGAAGAACGAGGGTAAGTTGTTGCCTTTGCAGAAAAAGGGACGCATTGCATTGATTGGGCCGATGGCCGATGCGCAGAACAATATGTGCGGTACGTGGAACATGGATTGCCAGACAGACCGTCATGTGACGATGTACGAAGCTTTCCGTCGTGCGGTAGGTGATAAGGCTACGGTTTCTTATGCCAAAGGAAGCAACGTGTATTATAGTGAGCATATAGAGAAAGGGGCGGTCGAACCTCGTCCGCTGACACGTGGCGATGACCGTCAGTTGCGGGCTGAGGCTTTGCGCGTGGCGGCTTCGGCCGATGTGATTGTGGCTGCATTAGGTGAGAGTGCCGAGATGAGCGGAGAGTCTTCTTCTCGTACGGATATTCAGATTCCGGATGCGCAGAAAGATTTGTTGAAGGCACTGGTAGCTACCGGAAAGCCGGTGGTACTGGCTTTGTTTACCGGTCGTCCGCTGGATTTGTGCTGGGAGTCTGAGCATGTACCTGCTATCCTGAACGTGTGGTTTGCCGGCAGTGAAGCGGGTGATGCCATTGCCGATGTGATGTTTGGTGACGTGTCTCCTTCGGGTAAGCTGACTACGAGTTTCCCGCGTGCGGTGGGACAATTGCCGCTTTATTATAATCACCTGAACACAGGTCGTCCGGATACGGATGATACCACGTTCAACCGTTATGGCAGCAATTACATCGACCAGAGCAATGAACCGCTTTATCCTTTTGGCTATGGTTTGAGTTATACCACTTTCCGTTACGGTAATTTGCAGTTGAGTGCCGAGCGTATGGCCAAGGGTGGGCAGTTGAAGGTAACCGTGCCTGTAACTAATTCCGGCGAGTGTGACGGAGTAGAGATTGTGCAGCTGTACCTTCACGATGTGTATGCAGAAATCTCCCGTCCGGTGAAAGAGCTGAAAGCTTTCCGTCGTGTGGCCCTTAAAAAGGGAGAGACGCAGAATGTGGAGTTTGTGCTCGACGAGGATGATTTGAAGTATTATAACTCTCGTCTGGAATATGGATATGAACCGGGAGAGTTTGAAGTGATGGTAGGTCCGGACAGCCGGAATGTGCAGCGCGCGACTTTTGTGGCTGAATAGCAGTCAGGTCATATAAAACAAAAAATGGTCCGTCTCTGTGAGAAGATTCAGAGGCGGACCATTTTTGTTTTATTCAAGTTGGACGTTGCGTACATGTACGTCTGTGCAGTGTAAGAATACCGAAGCCGATTCCCGGAATTTCTCGACCGATTCTGTGGTGAGAAACTCCCGTCGCTTGTTCTTGGAACAGCGTGCGTCCATGTCTGGATGACGCGACAGATAGTCCTTCAGGCTTTCGCTTACATACTCGCCTTGCGTTACCAGTCGGATGTGCGAGGGGGTGTACTGCCGTATCTTTTGCAGAAGCAGGGGATAGTGCGTACAGCCTAAAATCAGGGTGTCGATATCCGGGTCTTTCTGCAGGATGGTATCAATGTATTTCTTGACGAAATAGTCGGCTCCGTCACCGTCGTATTCCTTGTTCTCTACCAGTGGCACCCACATGGGGCAGGCCATTCCTGTGACCTGAATGTCTGGAAAAATCTTTTTAATCTCCAGCGGATAGGATTCGGAGCGTACGGTGCCGGCTGTGGCCAGCAGGCTACGTGCCCGTTGCGGGTGATTTCACCGATGCATTCCACGGTGGGACGTATTACTCCCAATACGCGGCGGGTCGGATCCATGTGAGGAAGGTCGTTCTGCTGGATGCTGCGGAGCGCTTTGGCGGAAGCCGTATTGCAGGCCAGGATGACCAGCGGGCAGCCCAGCTCAAACAATTTCTTGACAGCCTGCAGGGTGAAGTCGTAGACCACTTCGAACGAACGTGTGCCGTATGGAGCACGGGCATTATCTCCCAAGTACAGGTAATCGTACTGTGGCAGTCGTTCGATGAATTTTCCTAAGATGGTAAGACCTCCGTATCCGGAGTCGAATACTCCGATAGGGCCGGTGTGAGGGGCAGATAGAGGGTACATGGGAAAACAGTTGAAAGGTTTGAAAAGAAAAATGTCATTCAGAGAAATCTTTTGTGTGTTTCTCTGAATGACATGTAGTCAGTACGACAAAGAGTTTCTTTAATTACTGTGCAGGAGTTGCTGCAGGTGCTGCTGGAGTAGCAGGAACTGCTGTCAGGCTGATGCCCAATTTAGTCTTGATGTCGTTTGTAATATCTTTTGACTGAGCTTCGTCAATGTAAGGAATATCAGTACGGTTCAGGTCGAATACGTAAGTATAAGCACCTGCTTTACCTACAGCCTGTACGGCATCTTCCAGTTTTTTGTAAATCGGTTCCATCATGTCAGCGTATGCTTCTGCAACTGCTGCTGAGCATCCTGCTGGAACTGCATACCTTTTTCACTCAGTTCCTGCAATTCTTTCTGGCGGCGTTCCTGAATGTTCTGCGGCAGGTTCTTCTGTTCCTGCTGGTATTCTGCATATTTCTTGTTGAATTCGTCAGAAGCACGTTTGATTTCGTCCTCATATTGTTTCTGCATAGTCTGGATGTCTGTCTGTGCCTTTGCGTATTCCGGCATTACTGGGATGATATCCATTGATTTAAAGTGCGCAAATTTTTGTGCGAATACACTCATCGGTGCGATGAGTAAAAGTAAAAAAGCAATTTTCTTCAACATAATCTCAAGTTTCTATTTGTTATTAATTAATTCGATGTATAAAACAGGGCTTATTATCACCCGGTTGCAAATGTATAAAATTAATTTGAATATCCTAGTTTTGCAAGAACCTCATTGCTTATATCAATGCGTGGAGAAGCAAAAATCATGCTCTGTGCCGAGGCACGGTCTATCACGGCATCATATCCGCGCTGGGTTGCAATTTCTTTCACTGCATTGTAGATGGCATCCTGAATCGGAGAAATCAGCTCCTGGCGTTTCTTCATCAGTTCACCTTCCGGTCCGAAATATTGCTTGCGGAGCTCTGCCGCTTCTTTCTCTTTGGCTACGATAGCTTCCTCTTTGCTGGTTTTCTGAGTAGCAGAAAGCGTGTTGGCGCTTTTCTGGTAATCTTCGTACAGCTTCTTCGCTTCATTGGCTTTGGCTCAATCTGGCTTTGCCATTGCTTTGACAGTGACTCCATCTGTTGGTTGGCCTGTTGATAAGAAGGTATCTGCTTGAGGATATACTCCATATCTATCAGGGCGAATTTCTGTGCTGAGGCCATGCTACGGCGGCCACTAACAGCATAACGGATAAAATGAGTCTCTTCATAATCATTGGTTTTTAAGTGTTAGAATTCTTGTCCGATGATAAAGTGGAACTGGCTTCCGCTGTATTGCATTGAACCGTCAATCTTGTCGAAACCGTAAGCCCAGTCAATACCCATCATACCAATCATCGGCAGGAAGATACGTACACCGAATCCGGCAGAACGTTTCAACTGGAAGGGGTTAAAGTCGGTCACGTTGTTCCATGCGTTACCTGCTTCCACGAAGCCCAGTGCATAGATACTGGTAGAGTTTTCCAGCATCAGCGGGTAGCGGAGCTCGGCACCCAGACGGATGTAAGCATAACCTTCACTTCCGTACGGAGTCAATGAACCGTTTTCATATCCACGAAGGGCGATGGTTTCGGATGCGTAGTTATAACTGTAACCAGTCATACCGTCACCTCCCACGTAGAAGGTTTCAAACGGTGAACGTTTGTATTTGTTGAAGTGACCGAGGATACCGAATTCTGTACGGGTCATGATAACCGGACATTTCTGGATATCCATCAAGGCTGTATAAGTCTTGGCTTTGAATTTCCACTTGTGGTATTCAATCCACTTGTACATGCTGGCAGCATCGTGGTAGTTGTCTTTACCGTAAGTAGAGTAGTCCTTCTTGCTGAACAGAGAGTACGGCGGAGTAATCTGCAAAGAAGCCGAGAATTCTGAACCGTAACGCGGGAAAATCGGGTTATCCGTAGAGTTACGTGACAAGGTCAGGTTCAGGCTCAGGTTATTACAGTTACCGGTGTTCATGTACTGTCCGTTGTTCAGTTTGATATAGAGGTAACTCCAGTCTTTCAGCATGAATCGCTGGTAAGACAGTTCAGCCGACAAGGTAAAGTAGTCATCCGGCCAGCGCAGACGCTTACCCCATCCTACAGATACACCGAACATCTTGATTGACTTGTCGGGGTCGTAGTAAGATTCGTAGTTATCATAATAGTTTCCATAACCTCCGTAGTATCCGTATCCGCTCAACATGTTGTAGTAGTTGTTCATGTAAGCAGAGTTGTAATACTGGCTGCTTACGTCGGTCTGGATAGAGTAGAAGGCCGAAACAGAGAATGAGTTCGGGCGCTTGCCGCCAAACCATGGATCGAAGAACGATACACTGTATGACTGATAGTAGCGTCCGTTGGTCTGCCCACTGATGGTCAGTGTCTGTCCGTCACCTTGTGGCAGGATACCGCGGTAGTTATCGTTTTTGCGGAACAAGTTCGCAAATGAGAAGTTGGTGAACTTCAAACTCAGCTTACCGATGATACCAGTCTGTCCCCAACCTGCGGAGAATTCCACCTGGTCGTTGGCTTTTGATTCCAGTCCCCAGTTAATGTCGACTGTACCGTCCTGGAAGTTAGGCTGTACATCCGGTTTGATATTTTCAGGGTTGAAGTGTCCCATCTGTGCAATTTCACGGTAAGAACGTTCCAGTGCTTCCTTACTGAAGAGGTCGCCCGGACGTGTACGCAACTCACGACGTACGATGTTTTCATACAGACGGTCATTACCGTTGATGCGTACGTGGCTGATGCTGGCCTGCGGACCTTCGGTGATACGCATTTCCAGGTCGATCGAGTCACCGTCAATGTTTACTTCCACCGGATCGAGGCGGTAGAACACATATCCACGATTATAGTAGTTGTTACCGATTGCATCTTCATCGTTAGAGATACGGTCGTTCAGCAACTTCTGGTTATATACATCACCGCGTTTCATGCGGAGCTGTTCGTTCAACAGGTCAGAAGGATATACTGTGTTACCTACCCAGGTGATGTCACGAAGGTAATATTTCTGTCCTTCGTAGATTTTCATGTAGACATCTACCGTCTTTTCATCGTACGGCGATACACTGTCTACTACAATCTGTGCGTCACGGTAACCCAGCTCGTTATATTTATCGATGATTTTCTGTTTGTCTTCTTCGTAACGTTCATTGATGAACTTCTTGGCACGGAAAAGGTTAATCAGCTTACCTTTTTCGTTGGTCTTCTTCATGACACGCTTCAACTTCTTGTCAGTCAGGACCTCGTTTCCGTCAATGGTAATCTGGTGGACTTTGACTTTAGCTTTCTTGTCAATGTTCACATCTACATATACCTGCTCCTTGTTTTCTGGGTCTTCTCGTTCAATGATGTTTACTTCCGCATTCTTGAAACCTTTTTCGTCAAAATGCTTCTTGATCAAAATCTTGGCACGGTCAATCAAGTTCGGTGTAACCTGAGTACCTTTTGCCATACCCAGTTTAGCCTGCAAATCCTCACGTTCACTCTTCTTCACACCGTGAATCACGATGTCGGTAATACGTGGACGCTGTGTCAGCTGGATAGACAGGTAGATTTTATTATCTACAATCTTATCCGCAGTGATTTTCACGTCAGAGAACAAGCCATGACGCCAGTATCTTTTTACGGCCGAGGTGATGTCATCTCCCGGTACGGTGATAGTTTGTCCGACAGCCAAGCCGGAAATACCTATCAGGACATAATCCTCATAGTTCTTTACTCCGCTGACCTTGATGTCGGCGATTTCATATTTTTTAGGTGTTCCGTTGTAAAGGATAACTGGCTTATCGCTTTGTTCAGTTGTATTATTGTCCTGTGCATATCCCCCCATTGGAGCAGACGAAAGACATGCAGCAATCAATAGAAGAAGTGAAAAACGGTTTTGCATTGTTCTTTGTTAAATTTGTTCACTAGTTTTGCCGAATCGGCGTTCTCTTTTTTGAAAGTCACAAATAGCCTTACATAATTCTTCGGCTTTGAAGTCCGGCCAGAAAGTGTCACAGAAATACAGTTCCGCGTAGGCGCACTGCCAGAGCAGGTAGTTGCTCAGACGGATTTCACCGCCTGTTCTGATTAACAAGTCCGGGTCGGGCATATAATGAGTAGCCAGGCATCGGTCGATGGTCTGGTCTGTAATTTCTTCGGGAGAAAGGTTTCCTTCCTTCACTTTACGGGCAATTTTTTTGACAGCTTCCGTGATTTCCCATTTAGAAGAATAGCTTAATGCTAATGTCAGACACATTCCCGTGTTCTTTGATGTACGTTCGATACATTTGTTCAGTCGTGCAAGTACGTTTTCCGGCAATTTTTCTGTTTCACCGATGATGCGGAAGCTGATGTTGTTCTTCATGAAGGTTTCTTCTTCAATGGAGTCCATGAGCAAACTCATCAAGGCGGCTACTTCGTCTACCGGACGATTCCAGTTTTCTGTAGAGAATGTATAAAGAGTCAGATATTTCACGCCTAACCGTGCGGCTTCTTCCGCAATGACATGTACGGTCTCAGCGCCAGCCTGGTGTCCGAAAGTACGGGCGTGTCCCTGCTGTTTGGCCCAGCGTCCGTTACCATCCATAATGATGGCAATGTGTGCCGGTATCCGGTTCTTGTCTATTTGGTCTTTATATAGCATGGCTTGTTGTTTTTCAGGGTTCTTAGATTACCATTTAGGAGTAAATCCCAACCGATTGATGCGTCCTCTGCAGATACTTCCATCTTCCCACACAATCCAGATAAAATTACCTCTGGATGTTTCGCTCTCCAATTTCGGAGTTACGGCACATGAGTAATTTTTGCTATGTGCGGTATAAAGTTCACTGAATTCTGCAGGGAAGGCCATACATTCCGTTACAGGTCTCCAGCAAAGTCCGTTGTCGGTAGAGCAATAGAACTGGCTGAAAGGCTTGATTTCTCCGTAACCACCACCGAAAGCATACAACTTTCCGTCATAGTAAATCATGGTGACATTTTCCAAATTAGGAAGCGGCAGGTTCTGCATTCTTTTTTCCCATTTGTTGTCACTTGATATACGATTGAATACCAATGCTGCCGTATCATTAGCAGTAGTACTATTGCAGAGTGCTATTGTTGTGGTAATATCGCTGTTGTAAGACGCAGTAGTTGTATTGGAGAAGAAAGGTTTACCTGCCGGGAACAGTGTGAATGGGTTGGCATCTTCTGTCCATGTATTTTCTTTATATATACCACTTTTTTTACCTTTTTCCCCCTCTTTTACAGCGTAAAGTTCACTTTTTATGTCATTTCCTCCTATTAGCATTTCAAATGTTTCTGTGTTTACAGAAGTAATTTCATTGCTATTTGCATCCAGTTTGTAAAGCTGTTTATCAGTTCCTGCCAGGAAATAGATGTATCCTGCACATGCAGTGGCAGAATAAGTATCGATGTCTGCAGGTACATTTTTTGTAACTGCTACCCAAGATGTAGGATTGTCATTTGAAACATCTGAGTATTCAATATGAGTACCGTTTCCATTCTTTCCGAAAACATATACCTTTCCGTTGGCATATACTGCTTTCTGTTCACTCAAGTTTCCAGCACTAAATGGATTGTTATCAAACTTCTTCCATGAAATTGTATCCGGTTCCTGTTGATGTACGTTAATGGTAACCTTATAAGGTTTCCCCTCTACACCACTGTATGCATACACTTTAAATTCCACAGGCTCAGTAAAGTCGATAGAGTCAGTTGATGTCCAGATGGTATCATGATCTGATCCTTTTGGTGTGTAACCCAACATTCCTGCATCATATGTGATACTGGTAATAACCTTGTCTATGTGGGTTCCTACGGGGAGTGAGTCTTTATTTGTGATGGTTCTATTGATTTGGTCAATGGTGAATGGATAGTTAGAACAATCAAGTGTATCTACATAAGGACTATCTAAACCATTTTTATCTTTTCCTACACGGTCAATGTGCAATGTTCCCAGTGAAAATCCTGTAATACTGGTTTCTGAGGTATACGTAATCTGGTCTACATCATTGTCCAAACACGATGTCATTATAGATGTTGCAGCAAAGAGTACTGCAATCAATGGCAAAAACTTTATTTTCATCTGCAAATGAGTTCTTTTAATTACAAGTTGCAAAAGTAGAAAGTTTTTCCTCGATTCCTCGCTTTTAGGGGAAGTTTTATATAAAATTATATTGTTATCTCCTCTTTATCAAGCTCTGTTGCATATTGTCCTGTTTTGTTAAAGGGCACAAGTCTGTGTAAAAAGTCGCTTTTTCAGCATGTCGCAAGAACTTTTTGCGGGCAAAAATTGTTTATGTTCCCTTTATATATCGATATTGTCCTGTATAAAACGGTTTTATGCAATTTATTTCCTGAAAGAACGGATAATTTTGTCATCCAATAAAATGAATAAACAATTATGTACAGACAATTAATTTCTAATTCATGGAAGGCATGCCTTCTTTTCGTATGTGTATTCTTTTCCGGTATAACAGTGAAAGCAGATGATAGTTTGTACTCTCCTAATAAGAAAATAGGAGTGAGCTGGGATAATCCGGCGAAAGGATTGCGTGTGATATATAAAAAAGGAGATGTTCCGATTTCGGTAGTTCAGTTAGAGAATATAGGACTTCAGCTTCAACGTGCATCCGGAGATGAATTTAATTACGTGTCTTCTTCTGCTGTGACTTCCATACGTGAGGATTATACCATGATAACGGGTAAACGCCGTCATTGCACGAACGAAGGAACCCAGCAGGTATTTCATTTCAAGAACGCTCAGAACGTATCGCTGGATTTGGAACTTCGGGTATATGATGATGGTATAGCTTTTCGTTACGTATTTCCCCGCCTGACTAAAGAAATGTGTGTGACTGATGAAACTACAGCTTTTGCTTTTCAGAAAGGAATTACCCGATGGACACAGAAGTTGAATCAGGCCTATGAAGACTTCTATTTGAAAAATAAAGGTCGTGTGCAGGGATATGCTGCAGCACAATGGGGATTCCCGGCATTGTTTGAAGTGCAGGTTCTGTTTTTACCCTTATCTCAGAAGCGAATGTCGCGAAAGGTAACTGTGGGTCCTGGCTGAACAATGCTGCCAATGAGTCGACCTATAAAGTGGAGATGGCAGAACCGACCAAAGCTTCCGGTAGATGGTGTTCGCCTTGGCGCGTGGCTATTATCGGTTCTTTGGCCGATGTGCTAGAATCTACTGGTGACAGATGTCAGTGAACCTTGTCGTCTGAGCGATGTCTCCTGGATTAAGCCGGGAGTTGTTTCATGGATTTACTGGGCTTACAATCATGGTTCAAGAGATTATCAGATAATAAAGAAGTATATTGATTTTGCGGCAGATTTTCATCTTCCTTACATGTTGATTGATGCGGAATGGGACGAAATGGGGAACGGCGGCAATGTGGAAGATGCCTTGGCTTATGCAAAACAGAAGAAAGTTGCTCCTTTGTTGTGGTATAACTCCTCTACCGCGTGGTGTGCGTTTGGTCCTTTGTATCGTCTGAACAAACCGGAGACGCGTCAGAAAGAATTTGCCTGGCTTGAGTCCATGGGTGTGAAAGGAATAAAAGTAGATTTCTTCAGCCAGGACAGTATATCTACGATGAATTATTTTGTGGACATTCTGGAGGATGCGGCTAAATATCATTTGATGGTAAACTTTCATGGAGCTCCTATTCCGCGAGGCTGGCAGCGCACTTATCCTCACATGATGTCAGTAGAAGGAGTATATGGAGCTGAATGGTATAATAATAAGGAGACATTGACCGACAGTGCGGCATGGCATAACTGTACATTGCCTTTTACGCGTAATGTAGTGGGCCCGATGGACTATACTCCTTGTACTTTTACGGATTCTCAGCATCCGCATATCACTTCGAACGGGCATGAACTGGCTCTGCTAGTTGCGTTTGAATCTGCCTTGCAGCATTTGGCCGACCGCCCCGAAGGATACCATGCCCAACCAGCTGAAGTACGCTCATTTATCTCTTCACTTCCCACCGTTTGGGACGATACGAAATTGCTAAACGGTTATCCTTCCAGCTATGTAGTGCTTGCCCGGAAAAGTGGTGATTGCTGGTATATTGCCGGTCTGAACGGAACAAACGAGAAGAAATCGCTTGCTGTGGATTTGAGCTTTATTCAGGGACCTGTCAAAGAAATCACTTTGTATGCCGATGGAGAAGAACGTAATCAGTTTGATATACAGATGCTCTCTGGCTTGAAGAAAGCTATACATGAGGTGGACTGTCTGCCGCGTGGAGGATTTGTGATGAAAGTTCAAATGAAAAACTAGTCTATTAGATGATTTATTGTGAAGAATGCCTGTACGCTATGAAAATAACGTCAGTCATTCTTTTATGTTTTCTTGCCGGGAACTATATGTTTTAAGTTCCGGAAATGTAGGTTTCCCGGATGTGAACCGTATGGCTTATGGGAGAGAAACGTAGAAAGTGCTTTGAGAGTATATGTTTATCATCTAGCAGTTATATAAAACTCTTTTCGGAAAATGTGATTATAATGACTAGTGTGAGTATAACCGGCGGTATTCTTGTGGAGTTACGCCGGTTATTTTTTTGAACAGGCGGTTGAAATAAGAATAGTCCTCAAATGCCAGTCGAAATGCAATTTCTTTTACAGCGAGTTCTTCTGTAAGTAAAAGCAACTGAGCTTTTTCTATCTTTTTTTGATTGACATATTGTAACGGAGTAGTACCCATTCCTTTTTTGAAAAGCCGGATAAAGTGGTCTTTGGAAAGGCAAGATAATTCCGCAAGTTTTTCTAATTCAATTTCTTCTGCAATATGTTTATGGATATAGCGTACAGCCTTGGCAATTCGGTTGTCTTCCATTTCATTTTTAGGCTGGGCATATTTTAGGAAATGTGACAATAGTTGCAGTACAATGCCTCTTGATTCTACTTTGTCACAGAAGCTCGTTGCCTGTTTCTAAGTAGATTTCTCATGAGTGTAGGATTGTTGTCATAGGTTGTCGGGTCTGACTTCTGAAGATTCATGTGTGGATTAATTTCACATAAACGTTGGAAAAGAGATAAATCAAGTGGACTTGCCTCTATTTCTAACGGGAACTTCCAGTGTTCCAGCCAGTCGTCTTCTGAGTAGTGATCTTCATAAATATGTAAGTAGTAGTGCTCAAAATGTGAATTGCAGATATTGGTGTGTACTGTAAATGAAGGGATAAAATACATATGATGGGGATATAAAGTGTGTATTCCATCGGGTAATTCTATTTGGGCTGTCCCTTCTGTGATGTAATATAAACGTGTAAATGGGCTGTTTACATTTTTCCAGTTCCAGTCGGCATTATGGATGGCAAGTCCTACATTCAGGACGAGTGGATGCATTTGTTCTACTTGCAGGTTCATAGGTAATTCTTTTTCGCTTTAAAATTACATGATTATTTTTTTTCTTTTTCGATAATCCTTTCCAATAATCGATATTTGTCAATAAAAATCGATATTATCATATTGAGTATTGTTAAGTTCCCTTGTTTTGTCGATATTTACATATAACCTCCCAGTTTAATCCTATTCCTCATTTGAACTTCTCCGTACATTTGTTTTCGTAAAAACATTATCTGAATAATACTTATGAAAGCAAAATTAATATTAGCCTCTTTATTTTTATCCATGACCGGATTGTCGGCACAGACTTATCAGGTACCGGTATCGGAACAGGATGAACCGATGATGAAAGGAAAGTTCGAACCCACATGGAGTTCATTGGAAAACTATCAGGTGCCGGAATGGTTCCGTAACGTGAAATTTGGTATATGGGCCCATTGGGGGCCGCAGTGTGTGGAAGGTTCAGGCGACTGGATGGCTCGTTCCATGTATATGGAGGGTACTCGTGAATATGAATATCATGTAAAACACTACGGACACCCGTCGGAAGTAGGTTTCAAGGATATTATTCCCTTGTGGAAGGCGGAAAACTGGAATCCAGACAAGCTAGTAGCCTTTTATAAGAAAATAGGTGCCCAGTACTTTTTTGCTTTGGGAAATCATCATGACAACATGGACTTGTGGGACAGTAAGTATCAGCCCTGGAATTCAGTGAATATGGGGCCGAAGAAAGATATTCTGGCCGGATGGGAGAAAGCGGCAAGAAAATACGGATTGTATTTTGGAGTCAGCTTGCATGCCGACCATGCGTGGAGCTGGTATGAGCCTTCTCAGCGTCATGACACGAAAGGTCCGAAGAAAGGAATTCCATACGATGGAAAACTGACCAAGGCAGACGGAAAAGGAAAATGGTGGGAAGGATACGACCCACAGGATTTGTACGCACAGAACCATCCATTGAGTGAGAACAGCTGGGACAACGGAATGATTCACCGTCAGTGGGCATGGGGCAATGGAGTTTGTGTGCCGAGCCAGGAATATTGTACAAACTTCTATAACCGTACACTCGATGTGATCAATCGCTATAACCCTGATTTGCTGTATTTTGATGTGACAGTAGCACCTTTCTATCCGGTGAGTGACGCGGGATTGAAGATTGCAGCTCATTTCTACAACCACAATATGGCTACTCACAAAGGGAAACTGGAAGCGGTGATGTTTGGTAAGATTCTCGATGAAAATCAGCGAAAAGCACTGGTGTGGGACGTAGAGCGCGGTGCTCCCAATAAAATTATCGATCAGCCGTGGCAGTCGTGCTCCTGCATTGGCGGATGGCATTACAATACGTCTATTTATGAGAAAAACGAATATAAATCAGCGGCATACGTGGCTAAACTGCTGGTAGACATTGTGAGCAAGAACGGAAATCTGTTGTTGAGCGTACCTCTGCGTGCAGATGGAACTTTCGATGAAAAAGAAGAGAAAATCCTGAATGAATTTGGGGTATGGATGAACATTAATAAGGAGCTATTTATGATACGCGTCCGTGGGTAGTGTTCGGGGAAGGCCCGATTGCAGAAGAAGATATCCCACTCAATGCCCAGGGATTCAATGAAGGTTCTTACAGTCAGGCAGGAGCAAAGGAAATCCGTTTCACACAGACTCCGAAGTATTTGTATGCTACTGTATTGGCATGGCCGGCAGACGGAAAGGTGAACATCAAGTCACTGGCTGCAGACAGTAAACTTTATGAAGGAAAGATTCGTAAGGTGGAATTATTGGGATACGGAAAAGTCGATTTTGTCCGTACTGCTGAAGGCTTGTCGGTTACGCTCCCTGCACAGCCGTTGAATCAGATTGCTCCCGTATTGCGAATCGCGAAATAATAAAATGTGGTAAGATGGAAGGATATAGAGTAAAAGAATACGGTATGCCCGTCAAGCGGTATTGTCAGGCATTGGATTTGAAAAACAACCCGGAATTGATAGCGGAATACCGGAAGATACATAGTCGTGAAGAAGCCTGGCCGGAAATTCGGGCAGGAATCCGTTCAGTGGGGATACTGGAAATGGAAATCTATATCGTAGGCTGCAAGCTGTTCATGATTGTGGAAACACCGCTTGATTTTGACTGGGATAGCGCGATGAAACGCCTGGCACAGTTGCCCAGACAAGCAGAGTGGGAAGATTATGTGGCACGTTTTCAGGAATGTGTGCCGGGAAGCAGCTCTGCCGAGAAATGGCAGTTGATGGAGCGTATGTTTTATTTGTATGAATCTTAAAAAGTTATCACTATGGAATACTATGAAATAGGAAAGACGGGGATGAAGGTATCCTCTTTGAGTTTCGGAGCTTCTTCTTTAGGGGGAGTTTTCCATGACATTAAAGAAAAAGAAGGTTTGGAAGCGGTGTTTACCGCCATTGATTTGGGGATGAATTTTATTGATGTGTCTCCTTATTATGGACATTATAAGGCCGAAACGGTATTAGGAAAGGCGCTGAAGGAGATTCCTCGCGACAAGTATTATCTCTCTACGAAGGTAGGACGTTATGGGAAAGACGGGGTAAATACCTGGGATTATTCTGGGAAGCGGGCGACGGAGAGCGCGTACGAAAGTATGGAACGCCTGCATGTGGACTATATCGACCTGATTAATGTGCACGACATTGAGTTTGCCGACTTGAATCAGGTGGTTAATGAGACTTTGCCGGCTTTGGTGGAGTTAAGAGAGAAAGGATAGTAGGTCATGTGGGTATCACCGACCTGCAACTGGAGAACCTGAAGTGGGTGATTGACCATTCACCGGCAGGGACGGTAGAGTCGGTGCTGAACTTCTGTCATTATTGCTTGTGCGATGACAAGCTGGTCGATTTTCTGGACTATTTTGAATCGAAAGGTATTGGGGTGATCAGTGCCTCTCCATTGTCTATGGGATTGCTGACCGAAAGAGGTGTACCGTCATGGCATCCGGCTCCTCAGCCGTTGGTAGAGGCTTGCCGAAAGGCTATGGAGCATTGCAAGAGTAAGAATTATCCGATAGAAAAACTGGCCATGCAGTATGCTGTGAGCAATCCGCGCATTGCTACGACATTGTTCAGTACGGCCAATCCGCAGAATGTGAAGAAGAATGTGGCTTACATAGAGGAACCGATGGATGAAACTTTGGTGCGTGAAGTGCGTGAAATTATCGGTGCCCAGTTCCGTGTAAGTTGGGCTAATTCTTAAAGGAGGAATTTGTATATGGGGTTTATAATAATCGATGCACATTCTCATTTGTGGTTGAAGCAGGATACGGTGGTTGAGGGACTGCCTATCCGCACCTTGGAGAATGGAAGGTCATTGTTCATGGGGAAGTGAGACAGATGCTTCCCCCGTTCATGACCGATGGAGTAAACAGTGCAGAAGTGTTCTTATCTAACATGGACTATGCACAGGTGTCTGCGGCCGTGGTGACGCAAGAGTTTATTGACGGTTTTCAGAATGACTATTTGGCTGAGGTTGCGGCTCGTTATCCCGACCGTTTCTTTGTATGCGGAATGTGTGAGTTCCGTAAGCCGGGATATCTGGATCAGGCGCGTCAGCTTATTGCACGGGGATTCCAGGGGATTAAGATTCCTGCACAGCGCTTGCTGCTTCAGGAAGGGCGTGTAAGACTGAACGGTGAGGAAATGATGCAGATGTTCCATCTGATGGAGCAGAACGGGGTGCTGCTTTCTATTGATATGGCCGATGGGGATACACAGGTGGGCGAACTGGAGGAGGTAATTCAGGAGTGTCCTAAGTTGAAGGTGGCCATCGGGCATTTTGGTATGGTAACCCGTCCTCAGTGGAAGGAACAGATTAAGTTGGCGCGTCATCCTCATGTACGTATTGAATCGGGAGGAATTACCTGGTTGTTCAATGACGAGTTTTATCCGTTTAAGGGGGCGGTAAGAGCCATCCGTGAGGCTGCCGAGCTGGTCGGCTTTGAGAAACTGATGTGGGGGTCGGATTATCCGCGTACCATTACGGCCATTACCTACCGCATGTCGTACGACTTTGTGAGTAAGTCCGCAGAGTTGACGGAAAGAGAGAAAGCCCTCTTCTTAGGAGAAAATGCCCGCAGTTTCTATGGCTTCCATAATCTGTCGGAACTTCCTTACATCAAGAATATGTCGGAATAAAAAAACGGGGAAATGATGAAAAATAATAATAGCTATAAACTGCCGCTTGCACTGGTTTTCAGCCTTTTCTTTTTGTGGGCTATCAGTAGTAACCTGCTGCCTACCATGATTCGGCAGCTGATGAAGACTTGCGAACTGAATACCTTTGAAGCGTCCTTTACGGAAACAGCTTACTGGCTGGCGTATTTTATTTTCCCGATTCCGATAGCCATGTTCATGAAGCGGTATAGCTACAAAGCTGGTATTATTTTCGGCTTGGTGTTGGCGGCAGCAGGTGGTCTGTTGTTCTTTCCGGCTGCCATGTTGAAGGAATATTGGGCCTATCTGTGCATCTTCTTTGTCATTGCTACCGGGATGTGTTTTTTAGAGACCGCAGCCAATCCGTACGTAACGGCCTTAGGTGATGCGGCTACAGCTCCTCAACGATTGAATCTGGCGCAGTCGTTTAACGGGCTCGGAGCTTTCATTGCAGCCATGTTTTTGAGTAAACTGATATTGAGTGGCACGCACTATACGCGTGAAACGCTTCCTGCAGATTATCCGGGCGGATGGGAAGCCTATATCCAGTTTGAGACGGATGCTATGAAAACTCCTTATCTGGCATTGGCGGTATTGCTGCTGGTTATTGCGGGAATCTTTATTTTCTCCAGGTTGCCTAAGATTGGAGATGAAGGGCAGCGGGGCACTTCTAAGGAAAAACTGATTGATTTCAGTGTATGGAAGCGGTCGCATCTGCGGTGGGGCGTCATTGCACAGTTTTTTTATAATGGCGGACAGACGGCTATCAACAGCCTGTTTTTAGTCTATTGCTGTTCGTATGCCGGAATTTCGGAGTCGGAAGCTACCACCTATTTCGGTTTGTATATGCTGGCTTTCCTGCTGGGACGATGGATTGGTACCGGACTGATGATTCGTTTCCGTCCGCAAGATATGTTGCTGGTCTATGCATTGGTGAATATTCTGCTTTGTGCCGTAGTTGCCGTGTGTGGAGGCTGGATTGGTCTGTATGCCATGCTGGGCATTTCGTTCTTCATGTCCATCATGTATCCTACCAGTTTTCATTGGCACTGAAAGATTTGGGCAGTCAGACGAAAAGTGGCTCTGCTTTTCTGGTGATGTCGATAGTGGGTAATGCTTGCCTGCCCCAGTTTACGGCTTATCTGATGCACGTTAATGAACAGATGTATCATCTGGCGTATGTAGTTCCGATGGTTTGTTTCTTATTTTGCGCCTATTACGGGTGGAGAGGATACAAGGTATTGGATTGAAAATAGTCTATCTGAAAATAAAAATAACAAGAAAATGAAAGCGGTTCAAATTGCAGCTCCCCAGAAAATGGCGGTCGTAGAGATTGAGAAGCCTGAACTGAAGGCTGGGGAAATATTGGTAAAGATTGAATATGTAGGTTTCTGTGGTTCTGACCTGAATACTTATCTGGGGCGGAACCCGATGGTGAAAATGCCGGTCATTCCGGGACATGAAGTTGGTGCGGTAATAGATGTCGTAGGACCGGGCGTACCGGAGAGTTTTAAGAAGGGCATGAATGTGACACTGAATCCCTATACGAATTGTGGAAAATGTGCCTCGTGCCGGAACGGGCGGGTAAATGCCTGCGAACACAATGAGACGTTGGGCGTACAGCGTAACGGCGTGATGTGTGAATATGCGGTGCTTCCCTGGTCGAAAGTGATTCCGGCAGAGGGCATCTCTTCACGTGACTGTGCGTTGATTGAACCGATGAGCGTGGGCTTTCATGCGGTGTCACGCGGTCAGGTGATTGACAATGAGATAGTAATGGTGATAGGCTGTGGTATGGTTGGTATGGGAGCCATTGTACGTGCCGCCTTGCGTGGAGCTACCGTGATTGCCGTCGATTTGGATGACGAGAAATTGGCTCTGGCTCGTGAGGTAGGAGCTACGTATGTCATCAATTCACGCACGGAGAATGTGCATGAACGTGTGCAGGAATATTCAGGCGGCTTGGGAGCCGATGTGGTAATCGAGGCGGTAGGCAGTCCGGCACTTACGTGATGGCGGTCGATGAGGTCAGCTTTACGGGACGCGTGGTATGTATCGGTTATGCCAAGAGCGGGTAGAATTTCAGACGAAATACTTTGTACAGAAAGAGTTGGACATCCGTGGCTCCCGAAACGCATTGCCAGCTGATTTCCGTGCTGTAATACATTATATGAAAACAGGAAATTGTCCGGTAGAAAAATTGATTTCAAGCATTGTGTCACCCGAAAATGCATCGGAAGCCATGGAAGGCTGGGCGGTGAATCCGGGTAAGGTATTCCGTATTTTGGTAAAATTCTAAAAAGCCTCAGAAAAGGAAGATTTGAGGTTCATGTGTTTAATAATAGCGTACTTGCGTTTCTCGAAGAAGTGCAAGTACGTTTTTTTATGTCAGATTGTTCCGTTTGTGTGCTGAAAAGTTGTACTTTTGGCATATCTTACAAGTTTATTTTAATCAACCATAAATTAATGCGTAGATGAACACAAAAAGCATCTTTTTAGCTCTGTGTTGTCTGACCGCCTTCTCATCCTATGCACAGCATGTACCAACCTTGGAGGAAGTGGTGAACGGAGGTCTGATTGTCACGAAGGGCGAAAGCCGGGTAAACTGGCTTTCAGAGGGGAACAGTTATTCAAAGAAGGAGAAAAATCCGGCTGGGGGATACGACATCGTTTCGTATACGCCCGGTAAGAACAAGCGTGAGGTACTTATTCCTGCTTCCATGTTCGTAAAGCCGGGTACTTCCGACACGTTGTCTGTCCGTAGTTTTAGTTTTGACACCTCCCATAAGCAGGTTTTGGTATATACCAATACACGGCGTGTCTGGAGGTATGATACGCGCGGAGACTATTGGGTATTGAACATGGAAACGGGCAAGTTGAGGCAATTAGGAGCACAGTTGCCAGAGAGCAGTCTGATGTTTGCCAAATTCTCGCCCGATGGTACACGTGTGGCTTATGTCAGCGGAAACAATATCTATGTGGAGTATGTTTCCGACGGAAAGGTTGTACAGTTGACCCGCGACGGAAGTAATACGATTGTGAACGGTACATTCGACTGGGTGTACGAGGAAGAATTCTCTTGCCGTGACGGCTTCCGCTGGAGTCCCGATGGCAAGTACATAGCCTATTGGCAAAGCGATACAGAAGGTACTGGGTGGTTTGACATTATCAACAATGTCGATTCGCTTTATCCGAAAATCCTTCGTTTCCCTTATCCGAAGGCCGGAACTACGAACTCGGCGGTTAAGGTGGGATACGTAGCAGCTTCCGGTGGAGAGACTACATGGATTGATCTGCCCGGTGACCCTCGTCAGAATTATATCATGCGAATGGATTTTATACCGGAAAGCATGATTTGTTTATTCAGCAGATGAACCGTCCGCAGAACACGAACAAGGTGTGGATTGCTACCATTGGAGGCGGTGCTCCGAAGAATATCCTGACAGAGACAGATGCCGCATGGGTGGAAACAAATGATCAGGTGACCTGGCTGAAGAATAATACTTACTTTACCTGGCAGAGTGAACGAAGCGGCTGGCGTCATCTTTACCGTGTAAGTCGTGACGGAAAAGATGTTCAGCCATTACCAAAGGGGAGTTCGACTTTATCGAACAGGTGGGCATGGACGTGAAGAAAGGTCTCGTCTATTTCATTGCTTCACCCGATAATTATACCCAGCGGTATCTTTATTCTGCCGAGTTGTTAGGAAAGGGTGAAGTGAAACGCCTCAGTCCGATGGATGAGCAGGGACAGCATCGGTACGATTTGTCTCCCGACGGGAAATATGCGGTACATACGTTCAGCAACTCTGTGACTCCTCCTCGGATAGAGATGGTGGCCTTGCCTTCTCATAAAACGGTGTCGGTCATTGAAAATAACGAGGAAGCTGCATCGCAGTATCAGCAACTTCAGTTGAGTCCGAAGGAGTTTGTCAAAACCCGTTCCGGAGACCTGCAACTGGATGCATGGATGATCAAGCCCGTTAATTTTGATCCGTCGAAGAAATATCCGGTCATCATTGATGTGTACGGTGAACCTGCCGGCTCTACGGTGCAGGATGTATGGCAGGGAGGTGACCTGTGGCATCAGTACCTGGCTAATCAGGGATATATTGTAGTCAGCATTGAGAACCGTGGGGCTGCGGCTCCTCGCGGACGGGAATGGAGAAAGTGTATCTATGGAGAGGTAGGAACTTTTGCTTCGCAAGACCAGGCGCAAGGAATTCTGGACTTGGCCCGTCAGTATTCATTCATTGATACTTCCCGTATCGGTATTACAGGCTGGAGCGGAGGAGGCAGCCAGACATTGAATTGTATGTTCCGCTATCCGGATGTATTCTGTACGGGTATTGCCATTGCCTTCGTATCCGACCAGCGGTTGTATGACACGATTTATCAGGAACGTTACATGAATACACCGCAGGCAAATCCGGAAGGTTATCGTAAGGGTTCTCCTATTACATACGTAGAGGGGCTGAAAGGTAACCTGCTGCTTATTCATGGTACGGGTGACGACAATGTGCATTACCAGAGTTGTGAGATGCTGGTGAATGAGCTGGTGAAACACGGTAAGGTATTTTATCAGCTGTCCTATCCCATGCGTTCACATTCCATCAGTGAGCGGGAAGGCACCACGTATCACCTTCGCAAGTCTATGACAGATTATTTCTTGAAGAATCTTCCGGCAGGAGGACGATAAAATTAAAAAAGACAGGCTAATCTCGATTTTGAGGTTGGCCTGTTTTTAGTACATTATTTATTAAGAATCTCTATACATCGTGCTAGCATAGAAGCATTGTTGACCACAATGATATGAAGTCTTTTTCGGGCTCGAGTAATAATTTGGTATAACATTTGCCTTTGTGAATAATATTGGTTACTGGCCGTTAGCTTTCCGTTTTTTGTATATTTGAAATGTTCATCAATTACAATGGCCACATTGTTAAATTCCTGCCCTATCACAGAATGTGCACACATTTTGTTACTGGGAAAGTATTTTTCATAATCGAAAATAGAACGTGTTCCAGGTGTATAACTAGGAATTTCCCATCCTTCATTTAGCAGAGTTTGTAGCAATATTTTTGCAGAAAAGTAGTCTTTACAATATGTAAGCTCAATGTGTGGATATGTAATGCCTGGAATATTTGTTTGAGAATCGAAAAGTTGTTTTATAAAAAACGCAATTTCTTTGTTTGTCCGTATTTTGTTTGTCAATATGTATGGAGTGCATGATAGTTCTTCTTCAATCCTTTTTTTTTAAATTATATTCTTTTTCGTTGTCGCTCAAATATTGCTTTTCATCGTAGGAAAATATGCATTTTATATTTAATGTACCTATTTCTTCCGTATATTTATTAAACTGCTCTGGTCGCATACGTTGAGCTTCATCGATGATAACTAAATCATAATCAGAAAAACTGGGAGCATATCTAGGCATATGTATATGCCATTTGTATTTATTTTTTAATAGTTCATGACCTGCATTAAGTTGGGCACAGTGCAATATAAGTACTTCATGACCAACTTGAATTGCTTTTTTGGCGATATGATAAGTTAAGAGTGTCTTGCCTGTACCTGCTCCTCCTGTAAGTGCGATGAAGTTTGTGGTTTTATCGGCTAATTGCTTTTGTATGGCTTTGCATATTTCTTCTTGTTGTATAGTGAGAAAATATTCTTCGTTTATGAATCTGTCAGTAGAATTGAATGGAGAAATCAGATAATTAGAAGGTTCGAATACCTCATCAATGTGATTCAGGTACATAATTTTCTGTGATGATAAATCATCGCATAGCTCATGAAAGTCGATTTCTCTGGTAATAGGCCCACTTTTGTCTATCATGAGTTTGTATAATTTGTTCTCATTTAATACATAAGTATAAATATGAGTTTCTTTTTCTAGGAAACTGAGATAATATTTATTTTTTACTTGTTGCTTTAGTATCTTTTCTGGTGAACTTTTTGTTTTATTTCAATGTTGACTAGGTAGTTGGTGCCAAAACGGAGTAAGTCGAATTCTTTTCCTATCTGAGGAATTGAGTAGCTAGATAGTAATTGCTGGTGACCGTAATGTCGGCTGTATGTTTAAATATATTGTTTATCAGTCCTTCTATGCCATCAAGTTCATAATCTTTAATGCCATTTAATCCTCCTACAATGATTCCGTAGCTATTCATTAATTTCTGGAACAATGAAGATTCTAGATTTCTATAAGCTTCAATGACGGATTGGAGATTAATATGCTTCATGGATGTCGGTTTTTGTTAGAGTTAAGATTTATAAATTCTTTTAAGTTTTGTGGCGTTGCTTGTATTTGTCTGTTAGGTGGCAAATATATGAATCCTTTCAAGTTTAGAGAAATAAATTTCGTGTTTTTATAATCGTCTTGTTAATGGGTTAGAGATTTAAAAAGGAATGATGACACTTAAAAATAGTATTAATATTCTTTAGTTCGGGTTATAAATCTTCAGGCATGGGGATGACAAGGATAGACTCACTACACCGGATTCCGTAGAATACGTCACGAACCCGCCCCTGCTGGGGTATCAGAATACCCTTTTCTACCAGATCTTTTATATCGCGTGCTGCTGTATCCGGTGATACCTTTACACGTTTTGCCCAGTTTTTAGCCGTCAGTTTGCCGGGATAACCGTCCAAATATAAATTCAAGACTTCACGTTGTCGTTCGGACAGGGCTGTTTCGGCATGGGTTTGCCAGAATATGGCCTTGTTAAGAACATTCGACAATGTTTCGTCGGATTGCTCGACGGAACGGAGCAGGCAGTCAAGATACCAGATAATCCATTCAGTAATTTCACAATCTCCCTTCTGCGTTTTCTCCAATATGTCGTAATACTGTTTTTTATCCTTATTTATCTGATGGGAGATACTGAAGAAACGCATCTTTGAGTCTTCAGCCTGTGAAAGTGCCATATCAGCAATGGCTCGTCCGATTCGTCCGTTTCCGTCATCGAAAGGATGGATACAGACAAACCACAAATGGCTATCGCCGATTTGACATAGCCGTTATGTACATCTGAATTGAACCAGTCCAGAAACCGATTCATTTCTTTGTCTATTCTTTCAGGAGCAGGCGCTACATAATGTACCTTTTCCCGACCGAACATTCCAGAAATAACTTTCATCTCTCCACTGCGGTATCGGGCTACATCTATTTTCGTTGGACCGCTCCATCCGGTAGGAAACAGGCAGTTGTGCCAGCCAAAGAGTCTTTCATGGGTAAGCGGACTGTTGAAATTGACAGTTGCATCAAGTGCCATTTCCACTACTCCGTCTATATATCGTGAGGATTCGGTCGGATTCGGTAGTTGTACTCCAAGTTTGCGGGCTACAGATGAACGTACCTGCTCATTGTTCAATTCACTCCTTCAATTTCTGATGATGCAATGATGTCATGAGATATGGATTCAACTACGGCAGACATCTTGTCGTTAAAACCGATTACACTAAGGCGTCCCATCAGATAACCGACAGCTTTGTTTACCTTGTTCAGCTTCTCACTGACAAGTTCCTTGTTCCACGAAAAGAAGGCCATTCTTTATGTTCATGTATATACATAGGCATCACTGTTTTCTGCAAATATACGGTTTTGCGGATAATTAACCGCAAATTTTGCGGCTTATTATCCGCATGAAATAGTGAAATCAATATTTATCAGCATTTTAGATATGCTTGACTAACTCTTGTGATTTTACTTTGTAAACCTTAAATAATTTATAGATTAAAGTTTCTTTTGATTTATTTTTTCAGAAATGAATTATTCGTATGCATCAGCTAATCCAGACTCGACATCTTCTCTAGACCAACCATCATAATATGCCCGTTCGTCTCCGTATGGGTCACTCCAACTGTCTGAATCTATTGTATTTTCTTTTTCATACTCCCAAGAAGTTGTATTAGAAAGTTGTTTAGATGATTTTTCCCTGTGTCTTTTATAAATACTTTTTTCAAAGTTTGTTTTTCCCGTATCTTTTTTTTCATGTAGAAGCAAAAAGAGAGAACCGGCACTATTAATAACTACTGATATAACTGGCGCGATTGGCTTCCATTTTAATGCAACATACCCAGTGTGGCACCCGTAAGAGAAAAATAGTTCTTCTGTCTTTGGATTTACCTTTACATCTATACGTGTACAATTAAAAATAGCTTTGAAATTTTCTATCGTATATGTTGCTATATACTTTAAACCGCTAAAAACAACACGTTTAGGAAATATACAAAGATTTATAAGAACCTCTTTATTTTCAATGAAAGCTTTAACCGAATGTAGATAACTTTCATTAAGAGACCATATCTTATCATATTTTATAGGTACAATGACATTACCATCTGTATCTATAATTCCCCATTCGTCTTTCCCGCTTATTGTATTATAGCGTACAACCCGAGCATATCCACAAACGAATTGTGGGTCACACCAAGAATATAAATCAAACGGTACTATGAGTTTATTTTCTTTATTTATGTAACCAAGTTGGGACTTATTGTTTTTGACGAGAGCTAAACCACAACTGAATGGATACATTTCCTTATATTGAGGAGAAATAATGACATTGTCATTACAATCTTTCAGGCCGTAAAGTTCGTTTTCTTGATATATTATTAAATCAGAATTTGCTGTCATATAACTACATGTTATATACATCACAGGATTTTGTCTGTTACGTACGATTTTTGATATATCTTGATTCTGGTAAGGAGAATCAAATATTTGTTCTCCTTCAAACTCCCATCGTCCTTTGTATTTCTCACATTGGGTAGGAAACCAGTGATGCGGCTTGAAGATTCCAACAATATAACCACAACAAATTGCAAAAACTAAATCTGCTTTCTTGGCTCGTTGACCATTTAATCTCCAATATTTGCGGGTACATTCATATAAATTCGGACGTTCACAACCCAAATATGTTCTGCTTACATTGAAACAGATAATTCGTTCGTTTTTATGGTTTACAAAATCTCCATAATCTTTGAAAGGTTCAATCATATTTTTAATATTTACTTCCAAAGGTAATGATTTATCACGATAAACTTTATATAATACTAATTTAAGGGAGTTTCGCGGATAATTAACTGCAAAATTTGCGTCTTATTATCCGCATGAAACACTGAAATCAATATTTATCAGCATTTTAGATATGATTTATGATTACCATTCATTATGCAGATAATCATTGACTTTTCAGATTGGAACAGTCTGCTTATTATATACTCACGTAATTGTTGGGCCGGATAAGTATTAATCTGAAAGGCAAGCGCAAATATCATTTCCAGGTTATAGACTACCTGATACCCCTCTTTTAACGGAATACGTTGTTCTGCGGTGAATGGTTGCAATATCCCAAGTTTATATATTCTTCTTTTCGCAGCCCTTAAAGTCGGTGCAACTACATTGAACAAGCCGACAAGTTCGGCTTCGTCCATACGAATCTTATCAGGATGAACAGCAGGAATAACAATCCTGCCGTCCTCCATATGGATAATTTCTCTTTTCATAAGCTACAGACAATTTGAAAGTACATCCTTTACATTATTCATATCTTTCAGAATGGAACTGTCGAGTACCCTTGCATAGTGCTGCGTCATCTTGATATTGGAGTGACCGAGCATTTTGGCTACATTCTCAATGCTTACCCCATTGGCCAAACAGACAGATGTGGCGTACGAGTGGCGGGCGGTGTGTGTAGTCAGGTTCTTCTTTATCAGGCATAGGTCTGCAATCTCTTTCAGGTAGCTGTTCATCTTCTGATTGCAGGGGACAGGCAGCAATACTCCTTTCTTTTTGCAGGCAGGATAATCTGCATATTTTCTCAGGATTTCCAAAGGAATATCCAGTAGCGGAATATTGCACATGTTCTTTGTTTTCTGACGTGGCTTCCTGATCCACAGGTTTTCGTTGTTGTCTTTTACGATATGCTCAGGGGAAAGTTGTTGCACGTCGATGAAAGCCAGACCGGTAAAGGCGGCGAAAATAAAAACATCACGGACTACGGTGATTCGCTCCAGAGAAAATTCCTTGTGGTAGATGCTCAGCAGTTCATCCATAGTAAGAAACTCACGGATTACTTCTTTTTCGTGGAACTTGATACCGATAAACGGGTCTTTGGCTATCCATTCATTGGCCAGTGCCAGATTGGTAATTTTCTTCAGACATTTCATATAACGGATAACGGTATTCTGCTGACATTCCTTTTCCGTCTTCAGATAAAATTCAAAGGCACGTACCAGCTCACCGTTGACTTCCGCCAGCGGCAGATCATCCTTTCCGTATTTCTGTCTGATAAGTTCGACAAGATAGCGCTTGCAGCTTTCATAACGGCGAACGGTAATCAGGCGTAGTCTTTCCCGACCAGGGCACGGCATTGGTCATTGTGCTCCTGCATGGTACCGATGAGGGTGCGGACCGCTTCCGGTTCTTTGTCCTGTCCGAAAAATATTTCCTGCAACAGACGTGCCGTTATAGGTTGGTTCTGTTCTTCCAGTTCACAAAAGATCTGATGTAACTTGATTCTCGCATTTTCGATGTAGGCATTCAGGTCGCATGATTTGCGGCTTTTGCCTCTGGCGGATTCCTTAGCCTGACTCCAGAGAGACGGGTCAATGCTTTTGCGGATGTTGTTTTCAACTCGCGTACCATCTACAGTGATACGCATACAAACGGATGCTTCTCCGTTTTTCAGCAGCTTGGTCTTCTTCAAGAAGAAAAGCACATTGAATGAACTTCTTTTCATTTTTCCTACAGTTTTTAGTTTGGACAAAAGTAGGAAACCGGGGTCAACGTAATAATCTGAGGGGTAAATCCGATAAATTTATATCTTTGCCGGAAAGAAAATCAGCAAAAGTTATGGAAACCAGCGGTTACCGTCTCCTTCTTCCTGAAGGGACATTGGATTATTTC
>ENA-OQAZ01000103-OQAZ01000103.1-human-gut-metagenome-genome-assembly--contig:-NODE-103-length-41841-cov-5.055257_pt1 | contig 41841 bp, 53 predicted proteins | sample MGYA00242737_ERZ504531 | MGnify/ENA primary metagenome ERZ504531 (study PRJEB26092, sample SAMD00036244) | human gut metagenome | host: Homo sapiens | study: EMG produced TPA metagenomics assembly of... | reverse complement strand
GTATTACTAACGAATGAACTTAACTGCACCAATATTTAATAAATCAAAAAGACTTTCGCGGTGCGTACGGGACTCGAACCCGTGACCCCATGCGTGACAGGCATGTATTCTAACCAACTGAACTAACGCACCAATAATTTTGATAGTCTCTCTTCCGACGCTTTCTCTCTCGATTGCGGGTGCAAAGGTACGCATTATTTTTAAATCTGCAAGCGTTTTGGCAAAAACCATAAAAAAAATATTTTCCAACTCCCTTTACCTCCCCACCCTAAAAATTACGATATTGTTATTATTTTAATCTTTTCAATAAACTTCTTGTTATAAAATTTAGCTTATTGGCAATAATTCGCTATTTTTGTGCACTCAATAGATTAAAATCGATAATTAGGGAAAAAGATGAATACAACTGCAAAATTATTGTTGCACTGCCCAGACCAACCAGGCATTTTGGCAGAAGTCACAAACTTTATTACAATTAACAAAGGTAATATTGTCTACTTAGACCAATATGTGGACCATGTAGAAAATATATTTTTCATGCGTATAGAATGGGAAATAAAGGATTTCTTTATTCCTAAAAATAAAATAGAAGATTATTTTGAAACCTTGTATGCCCAAAAATATGAAATGAAATTCCGTCTTTATTTCTCGGATGTAAAACCCAAAATGGCCATATTTGTTTCCAAACTGTCCCATTGCCTGTTCGATATGCTGGCACGCTACACGGCCGGAGAATGGAATGTGGAAATTCCGCTGATTATAAGTAACCATCCCGACCTTCAGCATGTGGCAGAACGTTTCGGTATACCGTTCTATCTCTTCCCTATTACTAAAGAGAACAAAATGGAACAGGAAAAAGCAGAAATGGAGCTGTTGGAAAAACATAACATCAATTTCATTGTACTGGCACGCTATATGCAAGTGATTTCCGAACAAATGATTGAAGCATACCCCAACCGTATCATCAACATACACCACTCTTTCCTCCCTGCGTTCGTTGGTGCAAAACCTTATCATGCAGCGTTTGAACGAGGAGTAAAAATCATTGGTGCGACCAGCCATTATGTTACCTCCGAACTGGATGCCGGTCCTATCATTGAGCAAGATGTAGTACGCATCACACACAAGGACACTGTGCAGGATTTAGTAAGTAAAGGTAAAGATTTGGAAAAAATAGTCCTTTCTCGTGCTGTTCAGAAACATATTGAACGAAAAGTATTGGCTTATAAAAATAAAACAGTTATCTTTAGCTGATGAAAATTGCTGTCGTAAAATATAATGCAGGAAACATCTACTCCGTAGACTATGCACTGAAGCGCCTTGGAGTAGAAGCAACCATCACTTCCGATAAGGAAGTATTGATGAGTGCCGACAAAGTTATCTTCCCCGGTGTGGGCGAAGCCGAAACAACCATGAGCCATCTCCGGAAAAACCGTTTGGATGAAGTTATTAAAAACTTAAAACAACCTGTACTAGGTATCTGCCTGGGAATGCAGCTGATGTGCCGGCACTCCGAAGAAGGAAATGCCGAGTGCTTGGGCATCTTTGATACTGATGTAAAGTTGTTCAGCCCCACCCGGCATGAAGACAAAGTACCCCATATGGGATGGAATACCCTGGCTCATGTACGCAGCGACCTGTTCAAAGGATTCACCAAAGAAGAATTTGTATACTTCGTACATAGCTTCTATGTGCCTCTGAACGAGTTTACGGCAGCACAAACAGATTATATCCTCCCCTACAGTTCGGCCTTGCACAAAGACAATTTCTATGCGACACAGTTCCATCCCGAAAAGAGCGGAGCCGTGGGCGAACGAATCCTGAGGAACTTTTTAGAATTGTGAACCATTACATTATATATAACAATGTATAAGAAGAAATAGATATGATAGAGTTAATTCCTGCCATCGACATTATTGATGGCAAATGCGTCCGTCTTTCTCAAGGAGATTATAACACACAGAAAGTATATAACGAAAACCCGGTTGAGGTTGCCAAAGAATTTGAAGCCCATGGGATTCATCGTCTGCACATTGTCGATCTGGATGGAGCAGTTTCACGCCATGTTGTGAATTACCGTGTACTGGACCAAATCGCCAGCCGCACTTCTCTGGTCATTGATTTTGGAGGAGGGATAAAAACAGACGAGGACCTAGTCATCGCTTTCGACAATGGCGCACAAATGGTAACCCTGGGCAGCGTAGCCGTGAAAAATCCCGGGCTTTTCAAAAAATGGCTGGAACAATACGGAAACGAGAAAATCATTCTGGGAGCTGATGTAAAGGAGAATAAAATTTCTGTCAATGGTTGGAAAGAGGAAAGTCAGCAGCAGTTGATCCCTTTTTTGAAAGATTATACTAAAGAAGGGGTTTTCAAGGTGTTATGTACCGACATCAGCCGTGACGGAATGTTGCAAGGGCCTTCCGTGGAACTATACCAGCAAATCCTGAAGGAGTTCCCGAATATGCATCTGATAGCCAGCGGAGGAGTAAGCTGTATACAGGACATTATCGACCTGGAAATAGCCAAAGTTCCGGCTGTTGTTTTCGGCAAGGCATTATACGAGGGAAAAATTACATTGAAAGACTTAAACCGTTTCATGTAAGAGCAAATCATGTTAGCAAAAAGAATCATACCTTGCCTGGACATCAAAGACGGGCAGACCGTAAAAGGAACCAATTTCGTAAACTTACGTCAAGCAGGTGATCCGGTAGAACTGGGGCGTACCTACAGTGAACAGGGAGCTGACGAACTGGTCTTTCTCGATATCACTGCCAGCCATGAAGGCGCAAAACCTTTACCGATTTGGTAAAACGGGTAGCGGCCAATATCAATATCCCCTTTACTGTAGGAGGAGGTATAAACGAACTGAGCGACGTAGACCGGCTATTGAATGCAGGAGCTGACAAAGTTTCTATCAATTCATCAGCCATCCGCAATCCGGATTTGGTAGACAAGATTGCCAAACATTTCGGTTCACAGGTCTGTGTAGTAGCCATTGACGCCAAGCAGACTGAAACCGGGTGGAAATGCTATCTGAACGGCGGCCGGATTGAAACCGACAAGTACCTGTTTGACTGGGCTAAAGAGGTGAACAATCGCGGGGCAGGAGAAATTCTTTTCACGAGCATGAACCATGACGGAGTGAAAAACGGATATGCCAACGAAGCCCTCTCCACCCTGGCCGATTTACTGACAATTCCCGTCATCGCATCTGGAGGCGCCGGATGCATGGAACATTTCCGCGATACATTTGCAAAAGGGAAAGCAGATGCTGCATTAGCAGCCAGCGTTTTTCATTTCGGAGAAATTAAAATTCCCGAATTAAAACAGTATCTTTGCGAGCAAGGAATTAATGTGAGGTTATAACTCTGTTTTTAATTGCATCTAAATCTGTTTCCACTACCATCCCAAACAGGATGAAAGACTGGCAAACGACCTTCAGATCCTCATTCCACTCTGAATGACGATGCTGATGAAATTTTAAACAAGTTCTATACAACACCGATAATATAACAATAAAATATAGAAAAATGGATTTGAATTTCGAAAAAATGAACGGGTTGATCCCCGCCATCATACAAGACAACAGCACCAGCAAAGTACTGATGTTAGGGTTTATGAATGAAGAAGCATACCGAAAGACAGTGGAAACCGGTAAAGTAACCTTCTTCAGCCGTACCAAGAACCGTCTGTGGACAAAAGGTGAAGAAAGCGGGAATTTCCTGAATGTTGTTTCTATAAAAGAAGACTGTGACAAGGATACCCTGCTGATCAAAGTAAATCCGGCAGGTCCTGTATGTCACACCGGAACAGATACTTGCTGGGGAGAAGAAAACAAAGAAGACATCATGTTCCTGAAGGAATTACAAGATTTCATTGACAAACGTCACGAGGAAATGCCCGCAGGCTCTTACACCACCAGCCTGTTCGAATCCGGTATCAACAAAATGGCACAGAAAGTAGGCGAGGAAGCCGTGGAAACGGTTATCGAAGCTTGTAACGGAACCGACGAACGCCTCATCTACGAAGGAGCCGATCTGATATACCACATGATTGTACTGCTCACCTCAAAAGGCTATCGCATCGAAGACCTTGCCCGTGAATTGAAAGAACGTCATAGCGCTACGTGGAAAAAACATTAAAATGATGGACGAAGCTCTCATTCGATATAAAAACGTATATATCAACCAACAAGAGTTAGGCGTATTGGAAGATGTAAACCTGGAACTGAACAAGGGTGAATTTGTTTACCTCATTGGAAAAGTCGGTTCCGGAAAAACCTCATTACTGAAAACAATTTACGGTGAGCTGGATATACAGTCAGGAGAAGCTGAGGTGTTAGGCTACAACATGACTAACATCAAGCGGAAGCATATTCCCGAACTGCGCCGCCGTTTAGGCATTGTCTTTCAAGATTTTCAGTTACTGACAGACCGCACCGTACACGCAAACCTCAGTTTTGTATTGCGCGCCACCGGATGGACAAACAAAGCAACCATCAAAGCACGCATTGAAGAAGTACTGGACCAAGTGGGAATGACCGGCAAAGGATACAAAATGCCCAACGAGCTATCGGGTGGCGAGCAACAACGCATTGTTATCGCCCGTGCCATCCTGAACCGGCCGGACATTATTCTGGCCGACGAGCCGACGGGTAACCTGGACACCGAAACAGGGCGCAAAATTGTAGAACTTCTGAAATCCATTTGTGCTACAGCTCCGCCATCATGATGACCACCCATAATCTGCATCTCCTGTCGGAATATCCGGGAGTTGTCTACCGCTTTGAGAATCATCATATCAAAGAAGTGACTCACGAATACAGCCGGATGGAAAGAAGTCAAAATGAGACCGAAAAAGGAGAAAAAACGACAGTTACACCCCAAGAAACGGCAGAATAAGTAGATGAATGATAAATATCATCGCTAAAATGCTGATTTTTGCAGTCTTATTTGTATATTTGCACGCTAATTATCAATATAGGAACAATTAAAATACGAAACGAAAAATGAAAGTTTTAAAGTTTGGAGGTACTTCGGTAGGTTCTGCACAAAGAATGAAAGAAGTAGCCAAATTAATTACCGACGGTGAACAGAAGATTGTTGTACTTTCAGCCATGTCTGGAACAACAAACACGTTGGTTGAAATTTCGGATTATCTGTATAAGAAAAATCCCGAAGGTGCGAATGAAATCATTAACAGACTGGAGGCTAAATATAACAGCATGTTAATGAACTTTATTCTACTGACGAGTATAAGCAGAAAACACAGGAATTTATAAAAGCACAGTTCGATTATATTCGTTCGTATACAAAAGATATTTTCACACTGTTCGAAGAAAAAGTAATCCTGGCACAAGGCGAATTGATCTCCACCAACATGGTTACCAACTATTTGCAGGAACAAGGGGTCAACGCCATCTTACTTCCGGCATTGGAATTCATGCGCACGGACAAGAACTCGGAGCCCGATCCTGTATATATCAAAGAAAAACTGGCCGCACAGCTGGAAATACATCCGGATGCTGAAATTTATATCACACAAGGTTTTATCTGCCGTAACGCCTATGGCGAGATAGATAATCTGCAACGTGGCGGAAGCGACTATACCGCATCACTGATCGGTGCCGCTGTAAACGCCTCCGAAATCCAGATATGGACAGATATTGACGGTATGCACGATAATGACCCGCGCATCGTAGACAAGACTTCTCCTGTACGTCACCTGCACTTCGAAGAAGCTGCCGAATTGGCCTACTTTGGTGCGAAGATTCTGCATCCTACTTGCGTACAGCCTGCCAAATATGCCAATATTCCCGTCCGTCTGCTTAATACAATGGAACCTACAGCCCCGGGGACTTTGATTTCCAATGATACGGAAAAAGGCAAAATCAAGGCAGTTGCAGCCAAAGACAACATCACTGCCATCAAGATCAAATCAAGCCGTATGTTACTGGCCCACGGCTTCTTGCGCAAAGTATTCGAAATCTTCGAAAGCTATCAGACCTCTATCGACATGATCTGTACTTCAGAGGTCGGTGTTTCCGTATCCATTGATAACACCAAACATCTGAATGAAATTCTGGACGACTTGAAGAAATATGGTACAGTAACCGTAGATCAGGATATGTGTATCATCTGTGTAGTCGGTGACCTGGAATGGGAAAACGTAGGCTTTGAAGCCAAAGCGTTGGACGCCATGCGCGACATACCGGTACGTATGATTTCATTCGGCGGTAGCAACTACAATATTTCTTTCCTGATTCGTGAAGAAGACAAGAAGAAAGCATTGCAGTCATTAAGCGATCATTTATTCAACAATAAATAATTTCTACTGTAGGGGCGGATTGAATCCGCCCGAATACATCCCACTCTACAAAGTTGGTGTTTTCGGGCGAATTTAATTCGCCCTTGCTCATAAAAACAAAATACAATATGAAAGGAACATTCCCCGTAAACAAGTTCAGAGAGTTGGAAACTCCCTTCTACTATTACGATGTCAATGTGCTGCGAGAAACCTTGTCATGCATCAACAAAGAAGCAGGCAAATACAATAATTTCTGCGTGCATTACGCCGTGAAGGCCAATGCTAACCACAAAGTCCTGACAATTATCCGCGAAAGCGGTCTGGGAGCCGACTGTGTAAGTGGCGGAGAAATCCGCGCAGCCATTAAGGCCGGATTCCCGACAAACAAAATAGTCTATGCTGGTGTAGGCAAGACAGACTGGGAAATTAATCTGGGTCTGGATTATGATATTTTCTGCTTCAACGTAGAGTCCGTACCCGAACTGGAAATCATTAACGAACTGGCTGCCGCCAAAGGCAAAACAGCCCGTGTAGCTTTCCGTATCAATCCGAATGTAGGTGCGCATACCCATGCAAATATCACCACCGGACTAGCAGAAAACAAATTCGGGATCAGCATGGAAGATATGGACAAAGTGATTGATATGGCCGGAACATTGCCTCACGTAAAATTTGTAGGCTTACATTTCCACATCGGTTCTCAGATTCTGGATATGGGTGATTTTGTAGCCTTGTGCAACCGTGTAAACGAACTACAGGAAAAACTCTATGCCCGCCAAATCATAGTAGAACATATCAATGTAGGCGGCGGCTTAGGAATTGATTATGCACACCCCAACCGTCAAGCCATCCCCAACTTCACGGAATACTTTGCCACTTATCACAAGCATCTGAAACTGCGCCCCCAGCAGACTTTACATTTCGAACTGGGACGTGCCGTAGTAGGACAGTGCGGCAGCCTTATCAGCAAAGTGATTTATGTAAAGCAAGGAACCAACAAACAGTTCGCCATATTAGATGCCGGCATGACCGACTTGATTCGTCCCGCCCTTTATCAGGCATACCACAAAATAGAAAATATCACTTCGGAAGACCTATGGAAACTTACGATGTGGTAGGCCCCATCTGCGAATCATCCGATGTATTCGGCAAGGCTATTGATTTGAACAAAGCACACCGTGGCGACCTTTTCGCTCTCCGTTCAGCAGGAGCATATGGTGAAATTATGGCATCGGCTTACAATTGTCGTGCATTGCCCAAAGGATATACCTCAGAAGAGTTAGTATAAACCAACTCCAACTGCCTGAATAAATAAGAAACAGCGCCGCTTTGATGCAAAGCGGCGCTGTTTCTTATTTATCTTCCGGAATGAAATCTTCTTTTATAAATTCATCATACACACGCCGTGGATGATCCGCTTTTGAAAATCCATTATTACCAAAATTCTGTTCACGGAACTTCTTTAGCTTTAAATTATCTTCCGCATACTCACGCAAAGTTTTCTGTTTGCCTCCTAATATGGAACTATCCAGCACCTCACATTCCAACAGATTTTCCTTCGGAGTAATTATTGGAAGGAGCTTCTGTTCCAAAAAACCGCGATAGGCCCCCACATACTCGCACCAGCACTCCCCCTTCACCTCATAAATACGATACGTGTACTTAGACAAAGCAGTTCTAATAAAAATTTCATTCCCCATCACCTCGGCCACGGCTTCTAAGTTATAAGCCAAGTCTTTAATCTTGATAATCTTCTTTCCTGACTCATCTTCCTTGATTTCCGTAGCCCAAAAGTCGGAATGCATAAGCTGATCAAGTATATTGATCAAACTTTCTTTAATCTCAAATTGTATTCTCATAATAATTGCCCGTTGGTCAGGACTTGTTACAGGTTTCAGCTAACTTCCTTAAATATAGCAATTATACTTGAAAAATATTCACGGAAACACACTTTTAACATTAAATTATAATTAAATCTGAACTTTTGAATAAATAAAGAATATTCATCCTGCTACAATTCAATTATTTGCTGTATTTTTGCACGTTTTTAAAACAGATCACACATGGAACCATTCACCATAGATACAATCTTACCAATAGCTTCGGGAGCCTTATTCACCACGCAGGCCGTTTACTATCTGGGGCTATATAACAAACTATACACTCACAGCAGAGAAACAGCATATGCCACTGATATAAATACCCAAAATCCTCCACTGTCTGTCATCATTGTGGCAAAAGACGCAGCCCACGAATTACAAGAAAACCTCCCATTTATTTTAGAGCAGGACTATCCGGAATTCGAAGTGATTGTGATTTATGACCGCCCGGCGGATGATTGTGACAATACGTTGAAATTACTGGAAGACAAATATCCCAATCTCTATCATACCTTTATCCCGACAGTGCACGCTACATCAGCACAAGAAACTGGGAATAACAATGGGAATTAAAGCCAGCCGCCATGAATGGCTGGTATTTACCGAACCCGATTGCCGTCCGCAAAGCAATCAATGGCTGAAACAGATGGCACGTAATTTCACACCTGCCACCGAAATCGTTTTAGGCTACAGCAACTACGAAAAAGTACCGGGATGGTTTAATAAGAAAATCACTTTCGACACGTTGCTGAATTCTATGCGTTATCTAGGTATGGCTGTTTCCGGACATCCCTACATGGGCACAGGACGGAATATGGCTTATCGGAAAACGCTGTACTACAGGCAGAAGGGATTTGCCTCCCACCTGAATCTGCAACGTGGAGAAGATGATTTGTTCATCAATGAAACAGCCCGTGCACACAATACACGAGTTGAAGCCAGCCCTGAAAGTCTGATGCGAATCGCCATGCCTAAATATAAAAGAATATGGTGTGAAGAGAAAATAAGCTATGCGGCTACCAGCCGGTTATTTCATGGAACCGCCCGTTATCTCATGGGATTTGAGACTTGCAGCAGATTCTTGTTCTATACAGCCATCATCGCCACTATAACCACCAGTATTCTTCTCCACCAATGGACTATTGCAGGCATTGCCGTTTTGCTATGGTCAGCACGCTTCACAATGCAACTGATTGTTTTCAGAAAAACCGCCAAAGTTTTTGGCGAACGGAAGTTCTGTGCACTACTCCCCTTATTCGATTTTCTGCAACCTGCATGGAATGGGGTATTCAAATTACAACGTAAATTCAGACGGAAAAATGAGTTTATGAGAAAATAAAAAGAGAATGAAACCAACTATACATTTCTTAATTTAATAATACGAATTATGATCAGATTAAATGTTTTTATCCAAGTAAACGAGAGTAACCGCAATGCTGTCTTAGAAACAGCAAAGGAATTGGTAGCGCAATCTTTAAACGACAAGGGTTGCATCGCTTATGATATCTTTGAGAGCGCGACACGGAAAGATGTCCTTATGATTTGCGAAACATGGAAAGATGCTGAGTCACTGGATGCACACGAAAAAGCTGCACATTTTATAACCTTGGTTCCTAAATTGCAAGAATTGGGCAAGATGAAATTAGAAAAATTTGAATTCTAAATCCGGTTATCCATCTTGATCCGACAAAAACAAATCAGGGCTTGTTTATACAAACCCTGATTTGTTTTTATCCGCCAAGAAAGGTTATGCAAGAAACACTTTTCCACCAATGTAATCACTGCCTGAAAAAACAGAAGAGTATCACATTATCCAGCATAACAAATTGAAACCTTTTATCGCTTTATATTCTCTAACACACCCCAATCAGCCCCTTTTTCATTGTTTTCACCCACCCATGCACATGCAATATTATTCGGTAAAACTATAAATGTAACAATTTAAAACCTTCGTTTTACGACGAAATATCACAAATATTGTTTGTTTTATATCATATTTTGCTTCAATAAGATTTAATATGTATATTATTTGCATATTAAAGACAATTATTCTACTTTTGCACCCGTTTTAAAAACAACAAAAAGTTTCAAATTGAAAGCATAAGTATGAAAATAATCTGGTCCATCCGTTCTTTCAACTTTACCAACATACCGTAAATGCGTTTGTCCAAAAGCGTGTTATAAGTAATATTGTAAAATCAGAAAAACAGTTGAATCTCATGTTTACTTTCATTTCTATAATGGCTGTCGGAGTCCTTATAGGCTATCCCTTACGCCACAAATCCCAAGTACGCAAGATCACTCCTCTCATCCATATCGTGGTCTGTCTGCTACTTTTCTTACTCGGTCTCTCTATTGGTCTTAACAGACTGATTATTGACAATCTTGGTTACTTCTGCGGCCAGGCAGCCGTCATCTCCTCATTAAGCATATTGGGCAGCATGATGGCCTCCCTTGCAGTATACCACATCTTTTTCAAAGGAAAGGGGGCAAGCGGTGAAAAGTAGTCTTGTAACTCTAGCCTTTTTCTTGTTTGGCTGCGTAGCCGGAGTCAGCTATGCGGTGGACTTCGACGTACACCAAACCTCTGTATATGTACTATATGTACTGATGCTGTTACTCGGCATTAATCTTGGAAGCAACCGCAACCTCAGGCAGTTTGTCTTATCCCTCAATTTCAGAACACTGCTTGTACCCCTTGCCACCGTAAGCGGCACTCTGCTGTTTTCCGCCATCGGAGGCTTTCTCTTGAGCCGCTGGAGTATTTTCGACTGCATGGCTGTCGGAAGCGGATTCTCCTATTATTCCGTTTCCTCCATCCTTATCACGCAGATCAAATCCCCCTCCATCGGTGTGCAGCTTGCTACCGAATTGGGGACCATCGCGCTACTATCCAATATTTTCCGGGAAATGACCGCCTTGATAGGAGCTCCCCTTTTCCGCAAATATTTCGGTTATCTGGCGCCTATCTCGGCGGCAGGCATCGGTTCTTCCGACATTTCCCTGGCAGCCATCGCACGCTGCTCCGGACCGGAAGCCGTACCCGTGGCCATCGTCCACGGCATACTGATAAACATAAGCATGCCTTTCTTCGTTTCTTTCTTCTGCAAACTGTAAGCTGAAGGAAGTGACATACTATACGTAACTTTACATTCTCTCTATAAAGAACCGGCCCTGTCACGAATTCGCAGCAGGGTTGGTTCTAACACATCCGCCCGGCTAAAGCATTTCTTCCTAACAATTAAGTCTTTTCTTTCTATCAACTACTACAGACTTTCACAACAGACTGTACAGTCCATTACATCAGACCGTACAGTCCACTATAATGGACTATACGATTCACTGTAGGAGACTGTAGTACATTACCGCATAAAAAGACTTAATCATAAGGGAAAAAGACCTTAGCATTATAGGAAAAAAGGATTAATACCGGATATACGGAAAACGCAGAAAGAGAATCTTCTCATTCAAACCGAATAGATTTTGCCGGATGAATACGCGTCACCAGAAATGACGGCCCGACAAGCATCAGCACCGACACCAGCAAAGTACAGACATTCAGCAACAAATAAATCCAAATGTTGAATTCAACAGGAACACGATCTACATAATAAGTGGCAGGGTCCAGTTTGAAAAGATGAAATTGAGATTGAATAAAGCATAATGCCACCCCGATGATATTTCCCCATAGCATCCCCCTGCCTATCAAGAATACAGAAAAACTGAGGAATATCTTACGGATAGCAAAATTATCAGCTCCCAATGCTTTCAGCACCCCGATCATATTGGTACGCTCCAGAATGATAATCAGCAAACCGGATATCATGGTGAATCCGGCCACCCCCGTCATGAGAAACAAGATAACCCACACATTCATATCCAGCAAATCCAGCCATGCAAATATCTGAGGATTGACTTCCTCCACCGTCTGAGTATAGTAAGTACCTCCGTATGCATCCACCTGCGTATCCACCCGTGCACGGATTTCCTCCTTCACCGGCTCCAACCGGCTATACTCATTCACTTCCAGTTCCATACCACTCACCTGCCCTTTCTGCCAGCCATTCAAACGGTTCACCGTATATAAGTCGGTTATCAGAAACAAATCATCGTATGCGGAAAAATTGGTCTGATAGATGCCGGCGACAGTAAGACGGCGGGCGCGCACATTATCCTCTATATAATAGGTATAGATTTATCACCCAGTTTCAGATGAAGCTTGTCGGCAATAGTGCGGGACACCAATACCTTATTAGTAGAGGCAGTATCCGAGAAAACAGGAATTTCCCCTTCCTGCAAATGATTCTTTAAAAACCTCCAGTCGTATTCATGAGAAACACCTTTCAGTACCATTCCCTGAAAGCTGTCGTCTGTCATAATCATTCCCGGCTTGGTGGAATAGCGCTGCACGTGCTTCACTCCTTCCAGTGTTTTCAACAGATGGAGCAAACTGTCGTTGGCAACGATGGGAACCGTCTGATAAGATTGCTGGGAGTCGAAGTTCGTTATTACGATATCGGACCCCAAGCCTACCACCTTGTCGCGTACCTCATGTTTGAAACCGATCACCACCGCTACCGACACAATCATGACGGCCAGCCCGATGGCTATGCCCAGCATAGCAATGCGGACGGCAGGCTTGGACACCTCTTTTCCACCCTCATTGCTGCGATAGATGCGTCTGGCAATAAAGAGCTTCCAGTCCATATCAGTCTTCTACCCTTCCGGGATATGCTTCCAATGCCTTACGCAGTACGAACAGCGCACGGACCAGATCCTCTTTCTTCAACACGTAGGCAATACGCACCTCATTACGGCCTGCACCGGGAGTGGTATAGAATCCGGCAGCCGGAGCCATCATGACCGTCTCGCCTTCATAGTTGAATTCCGACAGACACCATGCACAGAACTTCTCGCTGTCGTCCACCGGCAATTTGGCAACCGTATAGAATGCACCCATCGGTATGGGCGAATAAACACCCGGAATACGGTTCAGCCCGTCAATCAGGCACTTACGGCGCTCCACGTATTCGTCATACGTCTCGCGTGTGTACTCTTCGGGGGCATCCAATGAAGCTCGGCAGCAATCTGACCGATCAAAGGAGGACTCAGACGTGCCTGGCAGAACTTCATGACGGCATTTCTCACTTCCTTATTCTTGGTAATCAACGCACCGATACGGATACCGCATTCGGAATAACGCTTGGACACCGAGTCTATCAGTACCACATTTTCTTCAATGCCTTCCAAGTGACAGGCAGAGATATAAGGAGAACCGGTATAGATAAACTCGCGGTACACTTCATCCGAGAACAGGTAAAGATCATACTTCTTCACCATGTCACGAATCTGGTTCATCTCGCGGCGGGTATACAAATAGCCGGTCGGATTATTCGGGTTACAGATCAGAATAGCTTTTGTGCGTTCGTTTATCAACTCCTCGAACTTCTCCACTTTCGGCAGGGAGAACCCTTCCTCGATGGTAGTCGTCACCGTGCGGATCACGGCACCCGCCGAAATGGCAAACGCCATATAATTGGCATAGGCAGGTTCCGCACAATGATCTCATCTCCCGGATTCAAACAACTTAGAAAAGCAAACAGCACCGCTTCCGAACCTCCGGTAGTGATGATGATATCATCGGCAGACAAGTTGATGTCATATTTCTTATAATAACCCACCAGTTTCTCGCGATAGCTGCGGTATCCCTGGCTGGGACTATATTCCAAAACGGTACGGTCAATATTACGAATCGCATCAAGGGCCGCTCGCGGAGTAGGCAGGTCGGGCTGACCGATATTCAGGTGATACACATGAATTCCTCTCTGTTTTGCAGCATCGGCCAGCGGTGCCAATTTGCGAATTGGCGATGCGGGCATCTCGTTTCCTCTGATGGATATTATTGGCATAATGTTATAAAAATTATTTAATCGAAGTGCAAAGATAGACTTTCGCAACCAACCGAGCAAACAATTAATTAAGAATTTAAATCTTTGTTATCTTAATGCGCATTTTTTAGGGTTATTAAAAAAAAACATGTAAGTTTGTTCCAGTAAAACAAAGCAAAATATCAAATGAATCTATACCTGATAACCTTCCAGTCCTCCTTGAACAGAATTGAATCTGTATATGATTGCCATAAAGATTTATTTGTGGAAATCGAGAAGTTTTTCACGCTTCATCTGGTACCTTATACAGAGACTGCAAGTATTCCGGCAGATGCCTACCGGATGGCTTTCATCGCTTCGGGCGGGGTAGAAAAATGGTCACCCAACACTTCGAACTACTTCCCTATCCTATCCATCTGCTGACCGACGGACAACAGAACTCACTGGCTGCTTCCCTGGAAATAGCTACATGGATACGCAGCAAAGGAATGAAAGTACATATTATTCATGGCACTATCCCCAATATGGTGAAACAACTGATAGATCATCACAAGCTTTCGCCGCCCAGCGCGAGGTAAGAGGAAAACGAATCGGAGTTGTGGGATATTCTTCTCCGTGCTGGTGGCCAGCAATGTAGATTACCTGCTTGCCAAACGCCGCTGGGGAATAGAGTTCATTGATATCCCCATGGAGGAAGTGTATTGTCTGTTTTATCAGATAAAGGATGATGATATAGGATATGAGGCGTCCGTATTTGCCAACCGTGCCATTGCCTGCCGGGAAGGGACTCCGGAAGATTTGCTGAAAGCCATGCGTCTTTATCAGGCCGTGAAAATAATCTGCGAAAAGAAAAAGCTGGATGCGGTAACCCTCTCCTGCTTCTCGTTGATTGAGAAATTAGGAACTACCGGATGTCTGGCACTTGCCCTGCTGAATGATGAAGGCATCCCGGCCGGATGTGAAGGAGACTTGCAATCCATCTTTACTCTGCTCATCGCCAAGACACTGACCGGCCAGGCAGGATTCATGGCGAATCCGGCATTCATCAACGATGACCTGAACGAAATAGTGATGGCTCACTGTACGATTGCCACCAAAATGGTGGATCAGTTTATCATCCGGAATCATTTTGAAACGGAGACCGGGATAGCCATACAGGGTATTCTGCATCCGGGAGGCATCACGATGATAAAATGCGCGGGAGAGTGTCTGGACGAGTATTTCGTTTCCACAGGCCAACTGATAGAAAATACCAACTACATCAATGCCTGCCGCACCCAGGCAAGAATCAAACTGGACAAACCCGTAGACTATTTTATGCGTAATCCTTTGGGTAACCATCACATCATATTAATGGGCGATCATGAAAAAGTGATTCACGAATCATGCAATTGAACAGCTGCAAACTAGTGGAATAAGGAAAGCATGAAGAAATTAAGTAAAATGGGAGATGAAGATTAAATAAATTGTATCTTTGTATCCAATTTAATATTCAATAAAACAATAAACTTTTATGATGCATACTTGGTTTGAATGTAAGATACGTTACGAAAAAGTCATGGAAAACGGCATGAACAAGAAAGTAACGGAACCCTATTTGGTTGACGCGCTGAGCTTTACTGAAGCAGAAGCCCGTATTATTGAAGAAATCACTCCGTATATCAGCGGTGAGTTCACTGTTTCGGACATCAAACGCGCCAACTACAGCGAACTGTTCCCCTCTGAAGAAGATGCAGCCGACCGCTGGTTTAAGTGCAAGCTGTTCTTCATCACGCTGGACGAAAAAAGCGGAGCAGAGAAAAAGACCTCCACTACCGTACTGGTACAAGCTTCCGACCTTCGCGACGCTGTAAAGAAACTGGACGAAGGAATGAAAGGTACAATGGCAGACTACGTGATTGCGTCCGTAGCCGAAACCGCCATCATGGATGTTTACCCATACGAAGCCGAACCGGATGTGAAACCTGAATTTCCGGATGCCGGAAAAACCGAATAAAGCCTGATAAAAAAATAGAAAGTATAACAGATAATGAGCATTCAAGCAAATTTAAAAGAAGTTCTTTCCGAACTGCCTGCGGGTGTCCGCCTGGTAGCCGTATCCAAATTCCATCCCAACGAGGCGTTGGAAGAAGCGTATGCTGCCGGCCAGCGTATTTTCGGTGAGAGCCACGTGCAGGAAATGACTCAGAAATATGAAACCCTGCCCAAAGACATTGAATGGCATTTCATCGGCCACCTGCAAACAAACAAAGTCAAATACATGGCCCCTTATGTAGCTATGATACATGCCATAGACTCGTATAAATTGTTGGTTGAAGTCAATAAACAAGCTTCCAAAGTCCATCGCGTCATCCCTTGTTTATTGCAGATACATATCGCCCAAGAGGAAACGAAGTTCGGTTTCTCTTTTGACGAATGCAGGAAAATGCTGGATACAGGCGGATGGAAGGATTTGAAAAATGTCCGCTTATCAGGAGTGATGGGTATGGCGACCAATGTGGATGACGACGAACAAATCAAAAGAGAATTTTGTTCCTTAAATACATTCTTCAAAGAAATAAAGCAGAACTATTTTTCTGATTCAGAATACTTTAAAGAAATTTCCATGGGTATGTCACACGATTATCCGCTGGCAGTGGAAGCCGGAAGTACACTAGTCAGGGTAGGAAGCAAAATCTTTGGAGAACGAAACTATTAAAACTACTATTTATATGACTCAATTAAAAACCACTTTTGCCGGGTTGTCACTGCGCAATCCTATAATCATCAGCAGTTCCAGCCTTACAAACAGCGCTGAAAAGAACAAGAAACTGGAGCTGGCAGGCGCCGGAGCCATTGTTTTGAAATCAGTTTTCGAAGAGCAGATCATGATGGAGCACATCACATGGCTACTTATGGCTCTCCCGAAGGAGATGACTACTTGAGCACATATGTACGCTCTCATGCATTGAACGAATATATTTCATTGATTGAACAGACTAAAAAGCTTTGCACCATTCCTGTCATTGCCAGCATCAACTGCTTCAGCAACTCAGAATGGACAGACTTTGCCCGTACCGTGGAAGCAGCAGGAGCCGACGCACTGGAAATCAACATCCTTTCCTTGCAGACCGAAAAAGAATATCAATATGGTTCTTTCGAACAGCGTCATATCGATATCGTAAGCAGTATCAAGAAACAGATTTCCATCCCCGTCATTGTGAAACTGGGCAGCAATCTGACCAACCCCATCGCACTGATCAACCAACTTTATGCCAACGGAGCCAATGCTGTGGTATTGTTCAACCGGTTCTACCAGCCGGATATCAATATCGACACCATGACATATTCTGCAGGCGATGTATTCAGTACTCCTGCCGACTTGTCCAACGGACTGCGCTGGACTGCTATCGCTTCGGCACAAGTTCCTCAGACAGACTATGCCATTTCGGGCGGTGTGCACGATGGAAAAGCGATAGTCAAAGCAATTCTGGCAGGCGCTTCTGCTGTAGAACTGTGCAGTGTCATCTACCAAAGAGGCAATCAGGTCATTGCAGATATGACAAATGAAATGACCCAATGGATGAACCGGCAAGGCTACAAGGACATCAGCGAATTCAAGAGTTCGATGAACGCACTGTCTACCGGAGCCAGCAATCCGTTTGAACGTACACAGTTCATGAAGTATTTCAGCAGCAAAGAATAAAAATCAGTGGTTAGTGATTAGTGGTTCATATCCATGCGACATCACAGCGCAGCTCATTAACCACTAACCACTAATCACTATTTTTCCTTCTGTTTAATTTGTATGCTCCAAAGAAAGTCTTATATTTGCACATTTGATTAAAGTTTGTGCAAAATATAAACAAAAGAGTATATACAATGGAGCAGAGTTTTATTGCCTTCCTGGAAGACAGTATAAAGAAAAACTGGGACTTGGATGCCCTTACAGATTATAAAGGTGCCACATTACAATATAAAGATGTAGCCCGCAAAATAGAAAAGCTACACATCATCTTCGAATTAAGCGGCATCAAGCAAGGAGACAAGATAGCTGTCTGTGGCCGCAACAGTTCTCATTGGGGAGTTACTTTCCTGGCTGCCGTTACATACGGGGCAGTGATTGTTCCCATTCTTCACGAATTCAAATCGGACAACATTCATAATATAGTCAATCACTCGGAAGCACGCCTGCTGATGGTGGGCGATATGGTATGGGAAAATCTGAATGAAAATGCCATGCCGTTGTTAGAAGGGGTTATCTTGATGAATGACTATACCTGCTAGTTTCCCGCAGTTCCAAATTGGACTATGCACGCGATCATCTGAACGAACTGTTCGGAAAGAAATATCCGCGCAATTTCCGCCGGGAACATGTCAGCTACCGCCGGGATACACCGGAAGAACTGGCTGTGATCAACTATACTTCCGGCACGACCAGTTATTCCAAAGGAGTGATGATTCCTTACCGCGCATTGTGGTCGAATACCCAGTTCGCTTTTGATGTCTTGAAAATGAATCCGGGTGACAAGCTGGTTTCCATGCTCCCTATGGCACACATGTACGGACTGGCTTTCGAGTTCCTTTATGAATTCTGTGTGGGATGCCATATTTATTTCCTGACCCGTACCCCCAGTCCGAAAATCATCTTCCAAGCCTTTTCCGAAGTGAAACCCAATCTGGTAGTAGCCGTTCCATTGATTATCGAAAAAATCATCAAGAAGAATGTACTGCCCAAACTGGAAACCCCGGCTATGAAGATTTTACTGAAAGTTCCTATCATCAATGATAAAATCAAAGCCACAGTCCGCGAACAGATGATAAATGCCTTCGGAGGTAATTTCTATGAAATTATTGTAGGAGGTGCCGCCTTCAATCAAGAAATAGAGCAGTTCCTGAAAAGTATAGATTTCCCCTATACCGTGGGATATGGCATGACTGAGTGTGCTCCGATTATCTGTTATGAAGATTGGAAATATTTCAAGCCGGGTTCCTGCGGAAAGGCGGCTCCCCGTATGGAAGTCAAAATATTGAGCCCCGACCCTGAGAATATAGTAGGTGAGATAGTATGCAAAGGACCTAATGTAATGTTAGGCTATTACAAGAATCCCGAAGCTACCGCCGAGGTGATAGACAAGGACGGCTGGTTGCATACCGGCGACCTGGGTGTTATGGATGCGGAAGGCAACGTTACCATCAAGGGACGCAGCAAAAACATGCTGTTAGGTCCATCGGGACAGAATATTTATCCGGAAGAGATTGAAGATAAATTGAATAACATGCCGTTCGTTTCAGAAAGCATTATCATACAGCAGGCAGACAGCAAACTGGCGGCTTTGGTTTATCCCGATTTCGACGATGCCTTTGCTCATGGGCTGGATAATGACGCGATAGCACAGGCTATGGAAGAGAACCGTATCAACTTGAATACAGAACTTCCTGCATATTCACAAATAGCCCGTGTAAAAATCTATCCGGAAGAATTCGAGAAAACTCCTAAAAAGAGTATCAAACGTTTCTTATATCAGGAAGTAAAATAACACCTGACAGAAAAAGAACCTGCCTGCAACATATATAATGTATAAGTCTGAAGATTATAGATGTTGCAGGCTATACATTATAGATGTTACAGGTTATACATCCGCATATATGGACACCTGGATCATGATGCGTGAAAGGAGACAATACAAAACAGAATTTTACTCTTGCATCCCGATCAATTCTCCCCATAATTCCCCCTTATATCTACATTTTTATTACATTTGCACCCAAGAAACTAAAAATGTATGAAAATGAATATGCGTATAGCAGCAATACTCCTTTTAGGATATTGTGCAGGTATGTCAACTCCTGCTTTTGCCCAGAAAAAGGACAAGCTTAAAAAAGGCCCCAACATCTCCTTGAACATTTCCGCGAAGAAAGACAGTGTCAAAACCACTTATCTGAATATCGGTCTGCTTACAAATATCTATCAACTGAAAGGAATCGGTATCAACGCTGTATCCAGTGTTGTACAAAACGATATGACGGGTTTCCAAATCTCCGGCCTTGCCAGCATTACCGGACGCCACGCCTCCGGTTTCCAACTGGGAGGTATTGCCAATGTAGCCGGAGGCAATGCCAATGGCATCATGCTCAGCGGACTGATGAATGTTGCCGGAGGGAAAGCCAACGGTATCCAAATTTCCGGATTAGGCAACATTGCCGGAAACATATCAAGAGGAGTTACCATCGGCGGTCTGATGAATCTGGCCGGCAACAAAGCCCAAGGAGTTCAGATAGCCGGCTTGGCCAACATTGCCGGAAAATCACAAAATGGCGTCGCTATCGGCGGACTGATGAACGTATCTGCCGAGAAACTGAACGGAGCACAAGTTTCCACCCTGCTCAATATCAGTGGCGGAAAAGCCAAAGGCGCTCAAGTCTCAGCCATTGGTAATGTGGGTGTAAACGTGAATGGTATGCAATTCTCCGCCATCAGCAATATCGCTGCCGGAGAAATCAGAGGCTTGCAGCTTTGCGGTGCGGTAAATATCGCCGTCAAGACGGAAAATGCCCTGCAATTCTCAGGACTGACCAATGTTTGCCAAGCAAGTTACGCGGTGTGCAGTTCGCTCCCGGCAACTACGCCGGAGAAGTAAGCGGCGCGCAAATCGGTTTACTCAACCTGTGTGGCGGGAATGTAAAAGGAATACAAATAGGAATCATCAACCATAGCAAGGATACTACCGCCCATAAACTAGGTTTGGTGAATATCACTCCCAAAACCCGTATCCAGATGATACTGTTTGCAGGTAACACCAGCAAACTGAATGCTGCCGTGCGTTTTAAAAACCGCCGGAGTTATACCATGCTGGGTATCGGTACACACTATCTGGATTTGAATGACAAATTTTCGGGCTGTGTGTTCTACCGTGCCGGTCTTTACTATCCCATCGCCTCCAAACTGGAACTAAGTGGCGACTTAGGTTATTTCCATATAGAAAACTTTGAAAATGAAGATGCGGAAACACCGGAACGCATGTATTCATTGCAAGCCCGTATCAATCTGGAATATAAATTCAAATCCAGAATCAGTTTCTTTGCATCGGGTGGTTACGGCATGACGCGCTACTATGATAAAAATAAGTTCTACGAAAAAAAACCTATTTTCGAAGCAGGTGTTATCTTGTTTTAAGCAGCCCCGTCACCCTAGTATAAACTAATCCATACAGTATGAAACTACAGCATATCGCATTAGTCTGCCTGCTGGCATTAAGTGCCGGGAACGTCACAGCCCAGATGCTCCACCGCCCCGATTCCATGTATACATTCACCGATCCTCGCCTGCAAAAAAAACACCCTTGGCGTGCCGCTGCCGAAACTTTCGGAATGAATGTCGGAGTATGGGCATTCGACCGTTATGTAATGAACGAAGACTTTGCCAAAATCAGTATCGGCAGCATACGGCGCAATATCAAGCATGGTTTTGTATGGGATAACGACCAATTCTCCACCAACCTGTTCGCCCACCCCTATCACGGAAATCTTTATTTCAATGCAGCACGCAGCAACGGACTTACCTTTTGGGAATCGGCTCCATACGCCTTTGCTGGTAGTTTGATGTGGGAAATAGCCGCAGAAGTGGAGCCGCCCGCCATCAATGACCTGATGCAACCACCCTAGGCGGCATCGCCTGGGAGAAGTAACGCACCGTATGTCTTCTTTGGTACTGGACGACTCCAAGCGTGGTTTCTCACGTTTCACCCGCGAGTTTTTGGGAACCTTGATCTGCCCCATGCGGGGATTGAACCGAATGATAACCGGCGAGATGTGGAAAGTAAAACGCTCTCATTACAAATACCACGATTACGACCGCATTCCGGTACACTTTTCCATAGGTGCCGGTGACCGTTATCTGGCCGATGACAATTACCTGTTCCGTGGAGAGCACAATCCTACCTTGAATTCCGGGTACAATACGGAGATGCCTTCGATAAAGTGAATGACGGCCCATACGATTACTTCACCGCGCGGGCCACCTTCGGTCTTTCCGGGAACCAGCCTCTTATCAGCCAGATCAACCTGATGGGCAAACTATGGGGTGTTCCCCTGAAAACCACTACCGGCATGGAAATGATGTTCGGTATCTTCCAGCACTTCAACTATTTTGATTCCGAGGAAGTGATTGACGGATCGGGGCGTATCCCTTACAAGATTTCGGAAGCTGCCAGTGTGGGACCGGGTATGATTTATAAATTCCCCCGAATGAACAGCCTGGTAAATTTGGAACAGCGTGTGTTCCTGAGTGCCATCCTGCTGGGTGGAAGCCTTACCGACTATTACAACGTAATAGACCGCAATTACAATATGGGAAGCGGATACAGCATAAAGAACAACACCATTCTGGACTTCGGCCGTTACGGCATGTTCGCACTGAATATGCATCTTTACCAGATTTTTACCTGGAAAGGATACGAACACAAGGATTTGGAAACAATAGATCCGCTCTATCTGAATGCGCAGGGAGACAAAGGAAATGTAATGCTCGCTGTAGTGAATCCGATTATCGAGCTGAATCTAAGCTCCCACTTCAAAGCCAATATGGAAGTGTCCTATTACTACCGCCACACACATTATTCCTACCATGAGGACATAAAATATAAGACCTTTGAAACCCGGCTAGGATTGATTTATCAATTCTAAAGCAAGGAAGAACGGACACGGCTCAAGGTTTCGGGAGTCATCTGTAATAAGGAAGCGATGTACACAAGAGGCGCACGCTTCAATATTTCGGGATGAAGCTGCAACAATCTGTTATAACGTTCATGAGCCGGTTCAAAACGAAGCGTGTCCGCCTTCACCTGTGACTCTATCAAAGAATGTTCGATAAAACCGCGATAAAGACGTTCGATATCGTGATATTGATCTATCAATTTCTCCACTTCCACACGGGGTAACTCCCATACCACGGAGGCTTCCAAAGTTTCCACCATCAAGCGGGTGGGCTCCTGTTTAAAATAACTCTCTATGCAAATAATCATTCCGTTCTCATAACCGATATGCTCAGTCAGATCTTTATCATATTTATAATAAAATTGTCTGAGCATTCCTTTTTCTATAAACAACATCGATTTACAAACCTCACCGGCCTGCAAAACAATCTCCCCTTTACGATATTTTCTACAAACTAAGATTTCGGCTAATGCGTGAACACTTTCTCTACTGAGAGGATGGTTAACTTCTGCTATCCTTCTAGCTATGTCTATACTAGTTGTCATGTGCTCCCAATTTTTGTATTTGCTGCAAAAATACAAAAAGGCTGGATTATTAGACATAAATTACAAAATTAAACCGATAAAGTTCTGAATAATAGTTTTTTTTATATACTTTTGAAACGCAATAGTAATAAAACGACCTTTATGAAACTACTAGCCTCTTTAACAATCCTGGGTTTAGTCATGGCACAAAGTGTCACAGCCCAAACGAATTACACAAAGGATCCGGAAAGCTGCACTAGCATTATGGTAGGAAAGAAAGCAACTACCGATGGATCAGTTATAACCAGTCATACATGCGACAGCTGGTACCGAACCTGGGTAAACATGGTTCCGGCAGAAAGTTATGAAAGGGATACTGTAATGAATATTTACGATGGCCGTATGCATACCGAGTTTGTAGCCGACCAGACTAATGTAAAAATCAAGGGGCAAATACCACAAGCTAGAAAAACATATGCCTTCATGGACACCTCCTACCTTGCATCAACGAAAAGCAGCTGGGGATAGGTGAAACTACCGTAAGCGGACGCAGGGATCTGGAAAATCCCAAAGGTATGTTTATGATTGAAGAATTGCAACGTGTGGCATTGCAACGCTGTACAACAGCCCGTGAGGCTATCCGCCTGATGGGAGATCTCATAAAACAATACGGTTATGGCGACAGCGGCGAATGTCTGACCATTGCCGATCCTGATGAAGTATGGCACTTCGAAGTCTTCGGAGAAGGAAAAGATAAAATTGGCGGAGTATGGGCGGCAGTCCGTATTCCGGATGATCATGTAGGCGTATCTGCCAACATCTCGCGAATCAGCACCCTCAATCTGAAAGATCCCGACCACTATATGGCTTCCGAAAATGTATTTGACGTGGCTAAAAAATTAGGATATTGGGATGGAAAAGAGCCTTTTAAATTTTGGAAAGCTTATAGCGGAAAGAATTACTCCGGCCAACTGAAATCCTTCAGCACCCGCGAGCACTTTATCCTGAATGCACTGGCACCGTCATTAAAGCTTGATTATGAAGCAGAAGAACTGCCTATCAGTGTAAAACCCGACAAGCAAGTATCTGTAACCGATGTTATGGCATTGCTCCGGGAAACATACGAAGGAACGCCGCTGGATATGACACAGAATCTGAAAGTTACGGTAAAAGATAGAAAAACCGGAAAAGTAGACACCATTATCAGCCGAAAGCCAATCCGTGGATGCGTGGCGATGAACTGAATATGCTGAACGGTATTAAAAAGGGAGTTGTGAAATCAGTACGCAATATCGCAGTTCCGCAATGTGCTTATTCTACAGTTATCCAATTGCGCAACTGGCTGCCCGATGCAGTAGGCGGTGTGGTATGGTTCTCTATGGACAACCCCGGACAAAGCCCGCGCGTTCCGGTATTCTGCGGCATTACTGATTTCCCTGCTATGTATAAAATCTGCGGTAACCACCGCTATCGCGACGACGCCGCCTTATGGCACTATCGCCGCGCCAACAAACTGGCTGCTGTAAGATGGGGAACTGCCCGCAAAGTAATGGAAAAAAATATTCGTCATTTCGAGGAAAAAGGACAACGGGAACTTCCATTTGTGGAAGCACAATACCAAAGTATCCTTCAATCTAAAGGGGAAGAAGCAGCCCGTGCTTATCTCACAGACTACACGGCAGACTTTATAGGCGCACCATCCTTCGCTGGGACGAAATGGCAAACCAATATTGGATTGAGTCACGCTTCGGCTTTTAATTGTTAACCTTATCATATTAAAAACAAACTTATGAAGACAAAAGTATTCACACTAGCCGCACTGCTATGCTGTGCATCAGCCATGTATGCACAAGAAAGTGGTTACAAATTCACGACTGTTGCATCACAGAAAGCAACTCCAGTCAAAAATCAGGCCTCTACCGGAACTTGCTGGTGCTTTGCCACCACTTCGTTCATGGAATCCGAACTGCTCCGTATGGGCAAAGGGGAATATGATCTTTCTGAAATGTTCATTGTACGCCAAAAGTACTTGAACCAATTGGAAGACAACTATTACCGGGGAGGCAACGGGAATTTAGGACAAGGAAGCCTTTCACACACATGGAAGAATGCTTTCAACCAAGTGGGTATCGTACCCGAGGAAGTATATCACGGAATCAACTATAACTCAGAAAAACATAACCACGGTGAAATGGTGAGATATATCAACGCTTTAGGAAACACAGCCGTTAAGATGAAACGTCGCAGCCCGGAATACTACAAGCTGATCAACAACCTTTTCGATACTTATCTAGGAGAACTTCCTGAAAAGTTCACTTACAAAGGAAAAGAGTACACTCCGAAATCTTTTGCCGAAAGTCTGGGTTTGAACATGGACGATTATATCGAACTGACTAGTTTCACTCACAAACCGTATTACCAGAAATTCTCTCCGGAAGTACCCGACAATTGGGAAAATGAACAAATGTACAATCTTCCGCTGGACGAAATGATGGAAGTTGCCGACTATGCTTTGACCCACGGATATACCGTATGTTGGGACGGTGATGTCAGTGAAAAAGGTTTTTCATTCAAAAATGGTGTAGCCATCAATCCGGTAGTGAAAAAAGCGGAAGATCTCTCGGGTTCCGACCGTGCACGTTTTGAGAAAATGGACCCTAAAGAACAAAGAGAGATGCTGGCGGAAGCCTACAAATTTGAAAAACCGTGTCCCGAAGTAAATGTCACTCCGGAAGTCCGTCAGGAAGGTTATGAAGCATTTGTCACTACAGATGACCACCTGATGCATCTTACCGGTATTACCAAAGACCAGAACGGGACCAAATACTATATCACCAAAAATTCTTGGGGTACAGAACGCAATACATTTGGCGGTTATCTGAATATGTCCGAAAGCTATGTACGTGCCAAGACTATTTTCCTCATGGTGCATAAAGATGCTATTCCGGCTGCAATCAAACAGAAATTAGGAATTAAATAAAAAAGAAAAGAGCAGGCGTCCGTTTTTCTAAAATAGACGCCCGTTTTTTGAAAACAGATATCCGGAATCCCAATACATACTTGTGTTTTCAAATGGACATCTATTTTTTAGTAAAAGATTCATAATAACTATGACGAAAAAGAACTTATTTACATTAGTCTTATGCTTATTCTGTTTCGGAACCACAACTCATGCGCAACGTATCCCCACATTGGAGGAGGCCGTATACGGAGGACTGATCAAGACAGAAGGCGGAAGTAACGTGAACTGGATGAAAGATGGAGAACGTTATTCCAAAATAGAGAAAAATGCCGAGGGAGCATACGAAGTCACTGCCTACAAAGCAAAGGACAATTCCAAAGAAGTGCTGATCCCTGCCAATATGCTTCTGAATCCGCAAACAGGAAAACCTATCTCTGTCCGCAATTTCGTATTCAGCGAGGATAACTCCAAAGTATTGATCTATACCAATACCCGTCGCGTATGGCGTTATGATACCCGCGGTGATTACTGGGTGCTTAATTTGAAAGACGGCAAACTGCAACAATTGGGCAAAAGCTTGCCGGAAGCTACCTTGATGTTCGCCAAGTTCTCGCCGGATGCCAGCCGGGTAGCATATGTCTCCAGAAACAACATTTATGTAGAGAGTCTGGTTGACGGGAAAATCAACCAACTAACTCAAGACGGAAATAATGAAATTGTAAACGGAACATTCGACTGGGTATACGAAGAAGAATTCAACTGCCGCGACGGTTTCCGCTGGAGTCCCGACGGGCAATACATAGCCTATTGGCAAAGCGATACCCAAGGTACGGATGGTTTGATATCATCAATAATGTAGATTCCATTTATCCTAAAATCCAACGTTTTCCCTACCCTAAAGCCGGAACAGCAAACTCCGCTGTAAAAGTAGGCTATGTATCAGCCGACGGTGGAAACACCACTTGGCTGGCTCTTCCAGGTGATGCACGCAACCACTATATTCCACGTATGGAATTCATTCCGGGCTGCAACGAACTGTTCATCCAGCAAATGAACCGTGCCCAAAACACCAATAAAGTATGGATTGCGAAAATAGGTGAAAATACCCCCGTCAATATCTTTACCGATCAAGATGCCGCATGGTTGGAAACGAATGACAATGTGCGTTGGTTGAAAGGGAACAAGTATTTCACTTGGGAAAGCGAACGTGACGGATGGCGCCACCTGTATCGTGTAAGCCGTGATGGTAAAGAAATCAAGCCCATCACCCAAGGAGCTTTTGATTATATTCAAGAAGTAGGTGCGGATATGGATAAAGGTTTTGTGTACTTTATCGCCTCTCCCGACAACTTCACCCAGCGCTATCTCTACCGGGCACGTCTTTTCGGCAATGGAGAGGTAAAGCGGCTAAGTCCTGTTGACCAAAGCGGGCAACATCGTTATATCATGTCACCGTCCGGCAAATGGGCAGTCCATACATTCAGTAACTCGGAAACTCCCCCTGTAATCGACATGGTGTCTTTCCCTGCCCATAAAAGTATACGTCTGATTACTGACAATGCAAAAGCCAAGGAGCAATACAAAGCCTTGGGGCTGCAACCGAAAGAATTTGTAAAAACCCGTTCAGGAGAACTGGAACTGGATGCATGGATGATCAAACCCGTAAACTTTGATCCCAGCAAAAAATATCCGGTCATAATTGATGTCTATGGAGAACCTGCCAACGCCACCGTGCAGGATGTATGGAGCGGAGGAAGTTTATGGCACCAGTACTTGGCAAACCTGGGTATATCATAGTCAGCATCGAGAACCGTGGTGCCAATGCACCCCGTGGACGCGAATGGCGCAAATGTATTTATGGAGAAGTCGGAACCTTTGCCAGTGAAGATCAGGCAAGAGGCATCCAAGACTTGGCACGTCAATACTCTTTCATTGACACCGCACGTATCGGTATCACCGGCTGGAGTGGCGGAGGCAGCCAGACGCTGAACAGTATGTTCCGTTATCCCGATGTTTTCCACACAGGTATTGCCATTGCTTTTGTGGCCGACCAGCGTCTGTATGACACGGTTTATCAAGAACGTTATATGAATACTCCTCAAAATAATCCGGAGGGTTACCGCAAAGGGTCTCCCATCTCGTATGCAGCAGGATTGAAAGGCAACTTGCTGTTAATTCACGGTACAGGAGATGACAATGTCCATTATCAGAATTGTGAAATGTTGGTCAATGAACTGGTACGGCACGGAAAAATCTTCTCACAGATTTCTTACCCGATGCGTTCCCATGGAATTTACGAAGGCGAGGGAACCAGCTTGCATCTGCGAAAGACAATGGCTGATTACTGGCTGAAAAACCTGCCTGCCGGAGGAAAATAAATATGCCAAAATTCCTGCTGATATGATTATACAGTCGGCCATTCTGAACATTAGTGAAACTTTTCATATACATAAAATGATTAGAGTCCAAATTTTTCACAAAAGTTCGGGATGGCAGACTGATAAACCGATTTCGTTTTAGCAAGCTTAGCACTAAACACATAAACTAAATGAAGAAAATACAACTATTCTTATTACAATTTCTGTTAATATCTATTACGCAGCACACCAATGCCCAACTCCCTGTCAAAACAGAATATACCGTTGAGATGGGAGGAACATCGGGTAAAGGAACCTACGCGCCGATGTGGCTTACTGCCAACAGGCAAGGTTTATCTTCTGCCAATACCGAAAATGGTTATTTACGGGCAGGGATTGCACATACAATGCCATTAAACCAACATTTCGGCTTCAGTGCAGGACTGGATTTGGCAACCGCTACAATTTCACCTCCTCCTTCATCATCCAACAAGCCTATGCAGACCTCAGTTACCGATGGTTGAACCTGAGTATCGGCAGCAAAGAACGCTTGCCCGAATTAAAGAATTCCAAGTTAAGCAGTGGAGGTATGGTAGAATCAAATAATGCCCGCCCCATTCCCCAAATACGCCTGGAAGTTCCTGATTATGTAGCCATACCAGGTACCCATAAATGGCTTCATTTGAAAGGACACATAGCCTATGGACGTTTTACTGATGACAAATGGCAGGAACATTTCACCTCCATAGGCAACCCATATACCATTGATGTACTTTACCACAGTAAATCGCTTTTCGCCAAAGTAGGAAACAAAGAACATTTTCCGGTAGAATTTGAAGGAGGAATACAAATGTCCGCCCAATTTGGCGGAGACCAATATATTGCAGGACAAAAAGAGCCTGTAATAGATATGCCTACCCGGTTTGTTGACTTTATGCGTGTATTGGTTCCTATGGCCGGAGATGATACCACACCCGAAGGCGAACAAGTAAACATCTACGGAAACCATGTCGGTAGCTGGAATTTTGCCGCAACAGCTTATCTTAACCGATGGAAGGTAAAGATCTATTATGAACATTATTTCGACGACCACTCCCAAATGTTTTTCCAATACGGACGTTGGAAAGACGGACACATCGGACTGGAAATAACTTTTCCCAAAAACCGCTTCATTGATACTTTTGTATACGAAGGATTAGGAACAAAAGATCAAACCGGACCTATGCTGTATGATTCCTTTTGGGGGGAATTTGAAGAGCAAATCAGTGCTAAAGATAATTATTATAATCACTACCTCTATCAAGGATGGCAGCATTGGGGAATGGGAATAGGTAATCCTTTACTTCCCGGACCTATTTACAACAAGAACGGACAGATTACTTTTATCAGCAATCGTGTACTGGCACATCACATAGGATTCTGCGGTTCCCCCTGTCAGTCGCTAAGCTATCGTATGCTGCTCTCCTACTCCCGCCATTGGGGTACTTATGATAATCCTCTGAATGAGATCAAGAAACAATTCAACTCTTTGTTTGAAGTAACTTATGCTCCACAACAACTGAAAGGATGGAGTTTCACTGTATCCGGAGCTATGGATCGCGGCAGCATACTTGGAAATAATTATGGTGGAATGCTGGTTATCCGCAAACAAGGAATTATCAAATCGGGCAATAAATAGAAATTTTAACTGTCAACCCAATCAACATATGAAACAAATATTATTATTCATACTCTTTATGCTGGGAATCAGCAGTTGTGACAAAGCTCCCATCAATGGCAAATTAGATGGCAGATGGCAATTAATGACTATAGAATATACTAATGGGAAAATAGAAGAATGTAACCGCATTTATTATAGTATCCAGTTACATTTGGTGGAAATCAGTGCCAAAGGTGGAAATGGAGGCACTCATATCGGACGTTTCTCTTATAAAGGAGATGAGGTAACCATGAGTGAATTCCGCCACCGGGGAGATGAAGAAAAACTAACGACACTGAATGAATTGAAACTTTTCGGACTTAATCAAGCTATTAATCATCTTAAGGTGGAAAAAGCAACAGGCAAGAAACTAATTCTGAAATCTGATTATGCACGCCTCACATTCAGAAAGTTCTAAAAAATATACCACAGGCTATACAAACTGTCTGCCGATAAAATATCGGCAAAACAATTTATACGCTATAGCTGTGGCAAACCACTATACCGGATTTCTAGAAATCAATTTGGTGCCACCACTCATGAAGAGGCTGTCTCAAAATAAACTTGAGATGGTCTTTTTTTGTTTTATTTCAGATTGAAGTCATTTGTATTGTTCTCAAAAGAAGAATTTATAAGCTTGCTTTTGAAGATTTTATCCTTTCAAACTGTTTTTTCGTTGCCATAAACCTCCTAAGAGGCTACTTTTGCAAGATTATGTGCTATGGCGTCAAGTACAACTACTTCCACATGGAACAGCGGTCGAGGTTCAAACCGGACCCGTTCAAGGCGGAAAACTTCTACTACAATGAAGAACATGACTTTTGTATCTGCTATGGGGCAAAGGATGCGGAGGATAGGCACCAGGAATGTGAAAACCGCCATCCGGATATGTCAACGAAAATGCACGGTACAGAGCTGTCAGGTGTGAAGGCTGTCCTAAGATGCCGATATTTTAAGGCAAAGGGGAACAGGACGATAGAACAGAATCACAGACTCAGAAGATACAGGCAGAAAGCCAAAGAGCTGCTGTGTTCCAAGGAAGGACTGAAACACAGAGGACAGAGATGCATAGAACCGGAAGCTGTGTTTGAACAAATGAAATACAATATGAACTACAAACGTTTCCGCCATTTTGGAAAGGATAAGATCTTCATGGACTTTGCCTTCTTTGCCATTGCCTTCAATATAAAAAAGATGTGTGCAAAAATGGCTAAAGAAGGTATGGATTGACTGATTAGACTGTTTTATGAGCTTACAGTAGCTATATTTAGATGTTGCGAACACATAAATCAAAGAAATCCTCAAAATATCGCAGCTTAAAAAAATGAGCCGATTTTTATAGTCAACGAAAAAAAAAGGAGCATCGCGTATATGACACACCTTCATTTTTATTGCAAATATTTTGTATCATATTCTTGTTTTTATCTGTTGAAACATGCTCCATAAGAAGAAGCCTTTTTTCTCTATGAATAAAAATATTTGCTTATTCAAAAAATATCCGTATCTTTGTATCCTAAGAGGGTTGTTCCATAAATAAGAGACTGTAAAATACTGAAATTAGCACAATCTCCAAATCGTTACCCGAAACTTTTTAAAACTTCTATAAGCGTTTGTCTTTCAAATCAATCTGTCAATAAGATAAGAATTTAAAGTAAAAAGACGGCTGTCCTATCGATAAAACAGAAGGACAGCCGAATTCTTATTATTCAACGTATTTATTATAGTCAGTACCATTCACCAAAGTTTTGTCACCAACTTTTATAGTCATTTCATTAGTCACATCTACTATCCCTACAAATGGACTAACGGGAGTATAAGTTCCTGATTTCTTTTGTTGACTGGCAACAGCACTGAAATTCAAAGCCGCCTGTTCCTGCGAAGTCAGCAAACCAGCAGAACAATTATTGAAAATAATCACTCTATCATGGGTTGTATCATTTGCCACATCTCCAATAAACTTAGAGACATATCCCAAATTGCTTGTACAATCTCCGTTCAACGCCAACGTGATATTACTGGTATGACAATCTGTAAAGGTTACACTATCATACAAAGAACCTATCAAACCACCATAAGAAAATGATGCCGCAATGTTCGCCGTTTCTACCTTACAACCGGTCAACGTAGCTGTTGCATCTGTTGTGCCCTTGCTTTTTTCAATGTACCCAATCAAACCGCCTACACGGTAAGAACCGGTTCCTCTATCAGAATCTTCACATTCTTAGCCATACAATTGGTATAAGTTGTGCCAGTTCCTTTGGAGTAGCCCACTAATGAACCCACCATTTGGGAGATTTTTCAGCAGAAGGCTCAATCGTTACCCCGTCAAGGGCTATATCCTTAATTATAGCATTTCCATATACAGCAGCAAACAATCCGATACAAGCTTCGGGAGTAAAAGTGGTTGCTTGTTGATTTAACAAATACTCGCTCATGTTCAGGTTAGAAATCGTATGTTTTCCACCATCAAATGTTTTGCCGTTTATAACCATTCCCAACCAAGGTTTGTGATTCAAATTAATGTCCACACACAGTTTTGCATCAGCATCTACTGTTGCGGAAAGAGAAGCAGCCGTTGCCGAAGTCGGCGCTTGTTTAGACTGGAACCAAGCCAGTTCGGCCGCACTTTTAATTTGATAAACATTACTCTCCTTCTGAGGTTGGGTCTTGGTTGTTCCATCCCATGTATCCTTAATCAAGATAAAACGATTGTAATCTGTTCCTTTTACTAAAGTCGTACTATTAACCGTAATAGTTCCCCCATCCACTTGAGCAGGAATGAAAGGACTCGTAGCATCAGCCAAAGAATAATGTTTCGCCGCTGAAACAGCAGCATTTATCACCTCTTGTGAAGCATCTTTTGCGTAAGTATAATCTGCAATATCACCATAACCAAAGGACTTCAAGTTTTCTTCGGTGAAAGAAACATCCACACTGCAATCACTATCTATAGTAACCGTACCCACCAGGTTAATATCTCCAATAAACTTGGACATATAACCACTCCAAACTTTAGGACCATAAAAATCACTGGAAAATGCTCCGTATTTTGCACTGGAATTTTCATTGACAGACAACTTGATATTATCCACATCACAGTTATTGAACGTTCTATCCGCACTTCCTTGCACTGTTCCTACCAGACCTCCGATAGAGAAACTACCTTTTATTGTAACGTTACTTGCTGAACAGCCTTTCAATGTCACTGCTTTATCAGTACCACTCATCTTGCCAATAAATCCAATCAAACCGCCTATACGGTAAGCATCCGCACTGTTACTCTCAATCTTCACATTTTTAGCATGACAGTTTTCATACGAAGTTGTACCGTAAGAGTATCCCACCAAAGCACCACTCCATTTTGCATCGGCACCATTACCGGTTACTTCAAAGCCGTCTATCGTGATATTTTTAATCTGAGAACCCGGTTTAGTTGCCGCAACCAGCCCTACACAGGCATTGGGAGTATATTTACTCTGCTCCGAAAGTACAAAATTATCCACCCGTATATTAGAGATGGTATGATTTGCGCCATCAAAAACAGCATTTTCACCCAATACCATGCCAATCCACGGCTGTTGCTTCATATCAATATCAGCACATAGTGTAACATTTCCCGTCATTGTAGCAGGCAGATCTTTTCCGGTTGTTGTTTTAGGAATTTCTTTCGACTGATAGTAAGCCAGTTGTGCAGCCGTATAAATTTTACCATCCGTGGGTGTTGCTTCCGCTACAGAAACGCCATCCCATTCTGATTTAAAATTAAACTTATCGGTATTACTGTCGCCCACTTTCTCAACAACTCCAGATCCATAGGAAGTTACTGTAGTTTCACTGGAATTTCCATCAGCCAATGATATATTTTTCACTGTACCATATACTTCTACATTACCGCCGGCTATGACAAGTTCTTTCACTGTCACCCCTTCTTTTATGATAAGAGTATGATCTGCTGTTTTGGCAGTCACTTTTGCATAAGTGGCTTTACCGTCAACTGCATCCAGAGTAACAGTAGAAGCAGGTAACTCAATCTTAAAAGAAGGTTCCGAAGATACACTACCTGCTTCTACAGCGGGAATAGCCACTCTTACAGTTTTGGCAACAGAAGATCCTTCTCCTTCAGAAGATTCCTTTATGGCAATTTCACTGGAAACACTGATTTTATCAAAAGAAATGCTGACAGCCTCATTTTCCGAATTACTCTTTTTAGGCAATGCTATTTCCGGTGAATTTTCACTGTCCGGAACGTCTGCTATCACTATCGCATTGGAATTTTTCAATGCTTCGGTGGCTTTCGCTACGCTTTCTACTTCCGTAGGAACCTCGCCTATTACTTTATCGATAGCGACTGTAGCATAAAGTCTTACCCCACGTTCAGCCATGACTCCTTTACCGTCATCCCCTCTGAATGTCTTGATGCTGAGTGTATTCTTATTATCTCCTGCTACTGAAATATTCAGTTCCGGATATGTATTGACAGGGATAGGGAAGTAGAATTCCAAGTCCTGAAGAGCATCGGAAGTTGTAAAATTAATGGTAACCACTTTATTATCTGTTCCACTCACCTCTGTCACATTACTATTCGTTAAAGTTTTTAAAGTGGGTATTCCTTCGGCAGTGAAAGTAATTTCTACATTACCCGCAATATCCGGAGCACCTGTTCCTTGAGATGTCAAGATAGCCCGTGTATATCCGGCAGGGATGTTTTTCACCATAATATAGATTAAAGCCCCTGCATTCTTGAATGAAACTTGATTTTGTGCATCTTTACTTATCAGGCACGCCATAGGTGCCCCGTTGTTATCTTTCGGATTTTCAGATTTATACGTATAAGAAACAGGCATATCATAACTTATCTTTGTCCCATCATATGTTACATCTTCGGAATAAGGATAGTAAGCTACCTTCTTCTCTCCTTCACAGGAACCCGAAAACTCCGCACTCTGTGTACCCGCCTCACTAGAAAGGGTATATTCATTATTCGCATATGAAACAGAATTGTTCGATTGGGAAAATATACCGATTTTATCTCCGGCACTCCACTTTACAGATACCCCATCCATATAAGTTCGTGATTCGACGGATGGTATCGTAGCAACCAATATGTCATTGCCTGTTCTTCCATATCCTTCCTCAAATGTTTCATTTGAGCAGCCACTCATTGCAAAAATAAAAGCGGCAAAGGATAGATACATTATATTTCTCATGATGATAAAATTTTATTAATTCAAAGGCCTGTCTACATAATCAGGAGCACTTACTGCAAATCCTTTTTCCACTTCTACTTCGATAACCTCCACTTTAGGAGCCTCATACATTTCCATATTGTTTGTTTCCATAATTTCCGTACAATAAATTTAGATTTTAATTTTTCAATGATTCTGTTCAGACATTATACGCCCCAATTATACCATAGAATATTTTTTATAGAAAGATGCTATAATTGCCGTCTGTGGGCAGAAGACTCCTGGCGGTCCGGTGACATATACTGTGTCTCCGCAACCTCGACTTGACAGATAACGGGAAATAAGGATTCGCATTCCCGCTTGCAGTGTTGTTTTCATACGTCTGTAAATGTTAGATCAGTCTATCTTGTCAAAAGACTTTGCCTAACTCCCCCTCCTCTGTTCGGCGGTTAACAATAAAAAAGCGTGAGGGCTGTATCTTGTTTATCCTATCGTCGGGCCTTCGCATTGCCTTGTACCTAGATAAACAACAGCCACCCACGCCATTAGGTATATAAATGCCACAGTAATGGCAGGTATATAACACAGACGTGAGCGTTGTTGTTATCATCTTCAGGTACAGTTCAAAGTTGCGAAGTTTGACGATAGAAGATAATTTCAATAACGCTTCTTAAAATATGTAACTTTCTACTACGCCATAGTATAATAGTCGGTACAAATATAATAATTTCTTAAATAGGAAAAACGTTTCTTAGCGATTATTTTTAATAATTGCTACAACAAGCATTAAAAACACTTCTGTATTTCACAATAAATCGACTCAACATAACACCAATATTAATAGAAAGTTATAAGCAATTATGCCCTCATGCTCTCACTAAGAAGTTAACATATTGATAATGAATACTGAATGAATGATGATAGCATATTTCAAAAAGTATCTTTGCCCTCATGCCCTCATTCTACAGAACAAATAAAAAGAGTATATCCATCTGATAACCAACGACATGAACACATACGAAGTCTTAATTCAAAAGTTTGTCAGCCATCGCATTTTGAGCTTTTTCATCACAGTATACTCTATTTTACAAACATCCGATTACATTTTCATGCTGACAAGTTCTACTCATCGTACTTTGATATTTGTTCTTTCTATTATTCGCAATTACTTACTCACTAGTGTGACTAACTCTAATCACAAAGGTGACTAAAGTTAATCACAAGTGTAATTAAGTCTAATCACAAAGGTGATTAAGCAATTTCCCATAGTAAAGAACTGCAATATGAATGACCGATTATCATATAATGATCTCTATATAACTATCAAGAACTCCATAAAATACAGTAGTTACCGTTGTTTCTCCTAGCAAAATATGATAAGATTCGTGTATATAAAAGGGATCTTGTAGGCATTATGCCATTTTTCTTCACCTAAAACGGCAAAATAGACTCTTTTCTCATCTGAGTGATTTTGAAACGAATTCAGCTATATCACATTGAATATAAGAATATTAGATAGTAATCAGTATAATTAAACAGTGAGAGCATGAGGGCAAATTGTTTCTTCAAAAATATGCTACCATCATTCATTTGTCGCTCATTATCAATGGATTATATACATAATGAGAGCATGAGGGCATATTTGCTTATAATTTTCTATTGGTTATCTCCTTTCTTTATTCCTTGATATTACGAATATGTCTGACAGGAACACCGCCCACAACCGTATTTGCCGGAACCTCTCTTGTCACGATCAAACCTGCTGCAATGACAGCATTGTTTCCGATGGTTATTTATCGGATAAATGAAGAATAAGTGCTTTGTTTCTTATTCTATTTATCAAATGTTACTTGTACCATTAGAATGAAGAAGGCTGATTAGTATGAATGTGAATATGCTGCATATAAATTTTCAACCAAAACAATTATGGATTGCCGATGAAAAACTTAAATGTCTAATACATGGTTTAGATTAAGGAGAGGATTTTTCCTCTCCTTTTTTCCTTCCGATACGCCCCATTATGAGAATGTGCCGTTTGAGCTGCCGAATTCGTGGGTATGGTGTAGATTGGAAGATATAGCTTATGTTGCATCTGGAAGTACACCAGATAAAACATGCTTTGTAGAGAATGGTGTTCCTTACATTAAGATGTACAATCTCAGGAATCAAAAAATAGATTTTGCCTATCATCCACAATATATTACAGAAGAAGTGCATAATGGAAAGCTCCAGCGTTCGCGCACAGAAGTAGGAGACCTTATTATGAATATTGTTGGACCACCTCTTGGTAAACTTGCAATTATTCCTACAACATTGCCACAAGCAAATTTTAATCAGGCCGCTGTACTAATACGCCCTTACAAATTTAAAGAGGTGTTGGTATCATATCTAAAAGTCTACTTAGAGGAAATGTCAGAAATAAATTCTATTGCCACACGAGGTTCTGCCGGACAGGTTAATATATCACTGACACAATCTCAAAATATGCGAATACCAATACCGCCTTTAAATGAAGTTAGAAGGATAATTGAAGAGGTGTCTAAGTATGATATTTTGATTGATTCGCTCAAACAAAATATTACTGACATTCAAAATCTTATAGCCTATACCAAATCCAAAATCCTTGATCTTGCCATTCACGGTAAACTAGTACCGCAAGATCCGAATGACGAACCAGCCATTGAACTATTGAAGCGCATAAATCCCGACTTCACACCTTGTGATAACGGGCATTATACACAGTTGCCTGAAGGATGGGCTATTTGTAAAATGAAACAGATTACAAGTATAACGAATGGGAAGTCTCAAAAAATGTTGAAACACTTAACGGTATATATCCAATTTATGGTAGTGGCGGTGTTATAGGCAGAGCTAATCAGTATCTTTGCATCGCAGGTTCTACAATAATTGGAAGAAAAGGTACAATTAATAATCCTATATTCGTAGAGGAACATTTTTGGAACGTTGATACAGCTTTTGGCTTGAAGGCTAATGATGCTATACTTGATAAATATCTGTATTATTTCTGCTTATCATTTGATTTTAGCAAATTAGATAAAAGTACGGCTATGCCCAGTTTAACAAAAACATCTATTGGTAATGTTTTAATACCCATACCGCCATATAAAGAGCAAGAACGAATTGTGGCTAAAATAGATATGGTGCTTGATACGATGAATGAAATATTACGGGCTGTATAAACAATCCGTTTTTGTTCTGCCTTCGGTGGTATAGGTTTCTCTTATTTTGAGTATTCAGAAATCCAATATCGTTTATGAGTGTCACCTATCAATCTGGTTACACTCATAAACATTGCCACATAATCAATCTCAATATCACTGTGTATTTTTAGAATCTTCATTACTGATGATTTTACCTTGAAAGGAAAAACAACTAGTTTTGAATCTGTTGTAAAATCATCAAAGATTATACAAGGAAGATTTGAGCATATCCCTGTCGTTTCATTGGTATAACCAATTATAAAAGACTTACCTGCTGTTAAGACTGGTATTGAGTAGGAATCATCATAAGCCGTTGAATTTATAATATAAGCAGTAGGTTGTTCATAATCTACAACTTATTCAAGCCTGCACATAGCCCATCCTTCAGGCAACTTCTTATCATGTTCGATATATTCTCTTATATTGTTACTGTATTCATTATAAATCAATGTAGTATGGTAACAAAATTCAAAAATCATTTGGCAAAGACTAATCTCGCAAGAACACCGTTACATCGTATGTGTGGACGGTACAGTATTTCCTCAATCATTATGGAGAAGTAAACAAGAAGAACCTTTTGGCATACAAGGGGTATTTGGTGGAGAACTTCAAACCACAGACGGTTAACCTGCGATTGCAAGGAATTAACAAGTATCTGGAGTTTACGAAACAAGAAAAACTAAAAGTGAAGTTCGTAAAAGTACAGCAAAAGAACTTCTTGGAAAATGTAATCAGCGATGCTGATTATAAATTTCTTAAAGCCCAACTTAAAGTAGATGGTTATGAGGAGTGGTATTTTATTGTGTGGTTTATGGCGGCTACCGGAGCACGTGTTAGTGAATTACTCCACATCAAAGCGGAACACATTAAAGTGGGCTATCTTGATTTATATAGTAAAGGCGGAAAGATTCGACGACTATACATCCCCAAGAATCTACGGACAGAATCTGAAAAATGGTTGAAAAACCAAGGCTTGACATCCGGTTACATCTTCCTGAATCGTTTCGGACAGCGTATTACTACTCGCGGAATCGCTTCCCAACTCAAGCATTTTGCAGAAAAATACGGAATGAACAAGGAGGTAGTTTATCCTCATTCGTTCCGTCACCGTTTTGCCAAAAACTTCCTTGACCGCTTTAATGACCTTGCTCTACTAGCCGACCTAATGGGGCATGAAAGCATAGAAACTACACGCATCTATCTACGTCGCACTGCCAGCGAACAGCAGAAGATTGTGGATAAAGTGGTTAACTGGTAAAGTCGCATCAGCCCTTAGAAGTGTATTCATTTACACTTCTAAGGCATTTTGAATGTTATCAAGAACAGAGAATAGTTCTTCTATCTTTTGGACAATGCGTTGTTGTTCGGCAAGTGGAGGAAGTGGCATTTCAATTTTATGTAAAGCATTGGAAGATAGTCCAAGTAATCCAATACCTTTCCCTCCTATCAGATTGTTTTCCTTTAAATATGCAAATGTGTAGTAATAAAATGGCACACATAAATCTATCTTTGGACGAAGTCTATGAATATGATTTTGAATGCAAATATCGTAATCATAATTCCATATTGCAGAGCGTCCAATATCTCCACCTTCGCATACAAGTAAATCACCCTTCGTAACAGTGCATTTATTCAATTCGCTTTCTTTGAATGGCATTTGTTTTATTGCTGTAAAATCAAACTTATTCCAGTACACATTGGATGTGGTTAAATAATCCTTGAATATACCTTCTTTGTTTGACGAATTGAGTGCTTTGCCTGTATTGTGGCTAAAAAGTTCTCCTAGAATAGTTTCTATCCATCCAACGGGATAATGCCCGTTATCACAAGGTGTGAAGTCGGGATTTATGCGCTTCAATAGTTCAATGGCTGGTTCGTCATTCGGATCTTGCGGTACTAGTTTACCGTGAATGGCAAGATCGAGAATTTTGCTTTTTGTTAGTTCAATGGTGGTCTGTAAATCGGCTTTGCCTTGTTCTATTTGGTCAATTAAAGTAAACCACTTTTTTATTTCTGCAATTATACGTTGTTGTTCAGCTAATGGAGGTAAAACAATTGGAATCTTATTCAAATTATCTTGTGACAACTTGGGTTGGGCTGACCCCGTAATATAATCGTCCAGTTTCATTGAGTTGATAACAATTGCGATAAAGTCAAGTAAGTTTTTATCTGTAGCATCCAACACATGAGCATGATTATTGACCCAATATCTTCCTTCTGCGAAGAATGCATTATTTTTATTTCTTGATAATAAATTAGCACCATCTTCTCCTATAAGAAGCAATCTTTCATCAAAAAGATAACTATCCACTTTATCTATTACCCCTGCTGCACCGTAATAATCATAAATTTTACTCGTTTGCTTGCTACGTATCACTGACGAGACAGGTTTCCTTTCACCGTCACGATTAATCAGAAGTTCTCCTATATCTGTCAAACACCATCCATCTGGTAATACGTTCTCATAATGGGGCGTATCGGAAGACTTTGCAGACTTCTTACTCCGTTTGATTTTGCCTTCTTTTATCAGTCGTTCTTTTTCAGCCTTGATTCGTTCGAGCAGAACTGATGCTGGTTCATCGTTGGGATCTTGGGGTACAAGTTTTCCATGTATCGCAAGGTCGAGTATCTTTTGACGTAACGCTTTTGTATCCATCGTTATATTTCTGTTTGTAATTGTGCAGTTTTGGCTGCACAATTACTATTCATGTTCTTCCAGTTTCTTTAATTCCTCATTTTCTTCAAACTCTTCAATCCATTCCTTCACCTTAGCTTGCAATAAAGCCTTGTTGGGGAGATAGAGTTGATAAGCAGAAGCATAGATGTTAGCATCTTTAGGCAAGGTAAGTTCCACTAGTGCATCGTTCTTCTCCTTACACAGTAGAATACCAATTGTCGGCTTTTCAAAGTCTTGTTTGACATAGCGGTCGTAATAGTTGACATACATCTGCATCTGCCCAAGGTCTTGGTGAGTTAGTTTGTCTATCTTCAAATCTATAAGCACATAGCATTGTACAAACGATTGTAAAACACCAAGTCAACAAAGAAATGCTGCTCATCAAATGTGAACCTTTTCTGCCTTGCTTCAAATAGAAATCCTTTGCCAAGTTCTAATAGGAAT
>ENA-OQAZ01000101-OQAZ01000101.1-human-gut-metagenome-genome-assembly--contig:-NODE-101-length-41886-cov-7.090615_pt1 | contig 41886 bp, 39 predicted proteins | sample MGYA00242737_ERZ504531 | MGnify/ENA primary metagenome ERZ504531 (study PRJEB26092, sample SAMD00036244) | human gut metagenome | host: Homo sapiens | study: EMG produced TPA metagenomics assembly of... | reverse complement strand
ATATATCGATATTGAGTTTTTGTTGTAGTTTTGCAGAACTGACAACCTTTTTAGGAATATAATGTTTAACCTGTCAACTTTGTCAGGAATTAATCTTCAAACTGACAACTATTTTCAGTACACTTCAGTTATCCCCTATTACCTGAAAAAACGTAAGTTCGTTTAAGACAAAACGCAAGTGCGTTTTACTTCAAACGTACTTGCGTTTCATCTGAAATGTCCTTGCGTTTTAGTTCAAACGCAAAGGCGTTTTTTGCCAAATTTTAATCTACTAAAATCAAATATTTACAAATTTCACAATTTACATATTTCCCATCGTATTGACCACCTCCACCCGGCTTAGCGTATGGTTTACCCGCTCCACATGAATCTGGGTGGCAATGCGTTCGCGCAGGGCTTCCACGTGACTGATGATGCCTACTTTCTTGCCTCCTATCTGGTGTAACTTCTCAATGGCTTCCATCACCGTATTCAGGTAGTCACTGTCCAGCGTACCGAAACCTTCATCAATAAACAGCATATCCACCGAAAGACTTTTCCGGTTGAGCGAAGACAATCCCAATGCCAAGGCCAGTGACACCAGGAAGCTCTCTCCACCTGAAATGGTAGACGTGGGACGCTTCACCCCTCCCTGATATTCATCGCGCAACAGAATGGTAAGTCCACCCGGCGGACATTCCATACGGTAACGGTCGGTCAGCCGGCTCAGGTAATGATTGGCACCGGCCAGCAACTGGCGAAGTACATAACTTTGGGCAATGTTACGGAACTTCTTGCCGTCGGCACTGCCGAATAAGGCAGCCACTCCCGCCCAGTTATCCACTTCCTTTTGCTTCACTTCAATCTGTTCCTTCACTTTCCGAATACGTTGCAGACACTCTTCGTGATGTGCCAGCATCTGTGCGATGGCTCCCAAACGAGCCAACTTCCCGGTCTGCTGTTCTTCCAGTCGGGAAATGGTTTCCTCTACGACTGCCAGAGTCATCCCTTCGGTTTCCGACGGACGCTGTGCCCGATGCTGTGTCAGTTCCCGACCGACCCGTTCCATTTCTGCCCGCCGGCTCGTCAGGTCGTTGTCCAACTTCTGCAAAGTACGGCGTGCCATATTCACTTTTTCCACTTCCAGTCCGGCCAGTTTCCCCAAATACTCACGGGAAATCTCGGGATGACCGACAAGAAAAGCTTCCACTCCGGCGCTTTTTTCCTCCCTCAACTTTTGCGATGTCTTTATGGCATGGCAGACAGAAAGCACGGAAGTGTTCAGCGCGTTCCATTGTCCCGGAAGTCCTTCCGGACACGGCCCGTCGGGTATCGTCTCTGGCGTCGCCTGCCTCCAGTCCGGAAGTTCCGACAAGATGGACTGACGGACGGACTGCACATGCTCCACCTGAGAAGCCAGCGACTCAACCTTGTGCGAAAGTTGCTCTCTCCTCGTCTGCTGTTCCACATACCGACTGGTTTCTTTCTTCAAGGCGGTAATAAAGTTTTCCCGATCGGTCTTCCAAGCTTCCTGCCAAGCGTAAAGACAATCAAGGTCTCTCCTTTCTCCACGCACTGGGAAACGGTCAGTGCCTCACGCGAAAGCGCCTCTTCCAGCATACGCAGTTCGGTTTCCAAACGGGACACGGCTTTATCGGCTTCCTCTACCTTCCGGTGCCATTGCTCACAGGCAGTGGTCAGTTCCTCCCGTTCCTTCGTCAAACGGTTCAGGCGTTGCTGTCCTTCCTCGGCCTGTTTCCACAGCGCTTCCAGCCGGTCGCATACTTCCTGCTGCGCCGACAAGGCGTGCTCTACCTGAGATACTACCTCATCCGCTTCCTTCACCGTAGCATAAAGCGGCATATCTGTCACGGTCTTTTCCGCCAGAGAATAAGCTTCTTTTGCAGTAGTCTCTTTCTTCGCCTCCATTTCTTCCAGCCGCATCAGGGAGCGAACCTCCGCTTCCGCCCGTGCCAGTGCGGTCAAGACTTCCTCCGCCCGTCGTGCCTTTTCTTCCAGCAACGCACGGACCGGTTCCAGCAATGACACAAAATGAACTTCGCTCTTCAAGTCATCACCCACCTCCTTGCCGCAGACCGGACACACATCGCCTTTTGACAGACGTGCGCGGGCTTCGCGTGCCCAGTCCTCACACGACATCCGCTGCTTGTCGTACACCTGCTGCACTTCTTCCTTTTCCTTACGGCAAACCTCAGCCTGTGCTTTCAATTGCGCTACCGTCTGTTGCTGTTTCCGGCAATCGTCCTGCAAGGTTTTCCGGTTCTTCTGCACATCCAGCCAGGCCTGTTCCTTTTCTGCACGGACAGAAAGTGCCTCCCGCAATTTCTTCCATCCGTCCAGCCGAGCGTCTGCTTCCTGCTTCTTCTGTCGGAGTTCCTCCACTTGCAAATCCTCCAACTGCGTGCGACACACTGCCACCTCCTGCTGCTTTTCTTCCGCTACCTTTCGGGCCTGTTCATACGATGCCGTAGCTCCCTGCCGGACTTCCAACGTTTTTTGATGCATTGCCGCCTTGTGCGCTTTTTCTTTCCGATAATCTTCCGACTGCTGGAGCGCGCGCTGAATCTGGTCAGACAAAGCCAAAAGCGATTGCAACGATTCGTACACCGGCACCTTTTCCTGCACACCGGTAAGATAGGTCTCGCACGCCGCCCACTGTTCCCGGCACTGCACCTGCATACGCTCCAGTTGCCCCAGGCCGACACTCAGCGAACGGTACTTTTCTTTCAGTTGTTCCAGTTCTTCTTCCGACGTACGGATACGCTGCTGCAAGGCCACCTGTTCTGTCCACTGAAAACGCACATCAGCCGTACGGTCCCAGTCATCCAGCAACGATTTGTTGCGCTTGTAATCTTCCGATTCCACCCGTTCCGTCAGTGACTGAAGCGCCTTTCCGGTCTCCTCCAGATCATGTGCCAACTTCTGCTCGTCGGTCAACCATTTCCGAAGGTCCTGCTCCTGCTTCAACTGTGTGCGGAGCGTAGCAGTTTCTTCTGTCACCTGGCGCTGTTCCGTCTGGAGCGCAGCCAATTCCTCGTCAGTCAACAACACAATACCGCCCGTCTGCGCCTTCAGCTCCTGCAACTCCGCCTCCTTTTCAGTCTTCATCACGTAGATTTCCCGACTGATGCGCGAGTAGATTTCCGTGCCCGTCAGTTTCTCCAGGATATTTGATTTTTCCTCCTCCTTGCTTTTCAGGAACTTGGTAAACTCTCCCTGTGCCAGCAGCGTGGTCCGGCAGAACTGCTCAAAGGTGAGACCGATACGCCGCTCTATCTCCGTACGTGTTTCGGTCGACTTATTCGTGAGCGGAGTACCGTCCTGCAAAGAAAGTGTCCAGACCACTTTCTGGATTTTCCCTCCGGCCTTGTTGCGCGCCCTTGCCACGCTCCACACGGCCCGTAAGGCATCTCCTGCCGCATCCGTAAACCACAGCTCCACTTGTGCCGACACACTGTCGCGCCGCATCAGCATGCGTGAATCGTCAATGCTTACTTCACCCGTGCCGGAAAAGCTGTCGTTCTCGTCCAAGTAGCGTTCATTGGCTGCCTGTTTCAAGCGGGGAGTGGTGTTATAGAGTGCCAGACACACTGCATCCAGCAGCGTCGACTTGCCGGCTCCCGTCGGCCCACAAATCAGGAAGATGGAATCCTCGCCCAGCGGCCCATGCTCAAAATCAATGCACGCCTTCTCGATGGAGGCTATATTTTCAATAATCAGTTTCTGTAATTTCATGTGCTATTCCTCCTCTTGGCTTCGTACCCGTTTCACGGCTTCTTCCAGCATGTCGAGCATTTCCGGAGCGATGTCCCGCTGAAACTTGTCCTGATAATAGATGGCTGCTACCTGCGACGGAGAAAAAGTCTGCAAACGGTCTACATCCAGCTCTGTAATCTCCTTCTGCGTTTCCACTACTTCACGTTCCCACTTGTAACGGCAGAAACGGCACTGCTTATCACGAGCTAACTCGTAGGCCCGCTCCATGCAATAGGCCGGAGGTACATCCTGAATACGGACGTGCAACTGCACATACATCTTTTCCTCATCGGGAATGGCCTGCAACACCTCCAATGCCTCTTCCTGCGACACGGCCCGCGAAGGCAGCACTTTTAAGGGCCACACATTCCGCACCGGCAAGGTGCGCACTTCGGGCATAGCACCGTGTGCAGCCAGTTCTACCAGACTGACGGAATGCCCGTAACTCTCGTCAAAGTTGACCGGAAGCGGGGAGCCGCAATAACGGGCCCGTCCGCCGAGCAAGGTTTGCGGAAAATGGATGTGTCCTAAGGCCAAGTAATCGTATCCCTCCCCCATCAGACGGATGTCCGTGTATTCCATGCCGCCGCGTCCGTCGTCCTGTCCGGTAATGTCACTTCCCGTCAGGCCAGGTGGGCCATCAGCACCACCGGAAGATTCCCCTGGTTTCGTTCCTCCACACGGTTCAGTAAAGTTTGGATAAAATGATGTTGCCGCTCTTCACGTGGGACTTCTTCATCGAGCGCCGGAAAGTTTTGCGGATACACATGAGGCAGGGCTATCACATAGCCTTTCAATTCGCCGCAACCGTTCTTCACTTCCACGATATGACGTTCCAGGTCTACCTGGCCGGCTTCATCCCTTCGGATAGAACCCACCACAGTGACTCCGGCATACTTCCACAGATTCCGGTTGATTTCCAGCTTGGAACTGCTGTCGTGATTACCTGCCGTGATGATAATCTGCATGGAAGGGCAGGTTTCATGAAATTCCACCAGCGCATCCGTGTACAACCGCTGGGCGGCTGCCGAAGGACTGCAATAATGAAACACGTCGCCCGACACGATCAACGCGTCGGGCTGTTCTGTGGCTACCCAGTGGCACAACTGCCGCAGAAAGTCTTGCTGTTCTTCGCTGCGGTCGTATTCAAACAGTTGCTGCCCCAGATGCCAGTCACTAGTATGTAATATTTTCATCCGTTTTACAAGGTTTTAGGAGGATAAAGGGTGTTCCACCAGGTCGGGTCATCCTGCAACCATTTGGCAAACCAGGCAAAGATGGTGTTCTGCCACTGGATGCGTTTCTGATAGTCCTTGATGTGATGGTCTTGTCCGTCTACCACTACCAGCGCCGTTTCACGTCCTAACAGTTTCAGGGCCGTAAACATCTGGATACTTTCGCCCACCGGCACATTGGTATCTACTGCTCCATGCAGGAAGAGCAGCGGAGTGTGTATCTTGTCGGCATTGAACAGCGGACTGTGGTCGACAAAGAGTTCCGGATTCTTCCACGGATAACTGTTGGCTGCCGACACTTCACTGTAAGAATAGCCCCAGTAGCCTTCGCCCCAGTAGCTGGTGTGGTCGCTGATACCGGCATGGGAAATAGCAGCCGCAAACAAGTCGGTCTTTGTCTGGAGGTACTGCGTCATGAAGCCACCGTATGAAGCACCGATGCAACCGATTTTCTTACCGTTGACAAAGGAATGAGCTTCCACAAACTTACGTGTTCCTTCGATGATGTCGTCGGCCACATAATCACCGAACGTATTCACATGACGGGCAGAAAATGCCTGACCGAAACCGGTCGCTCCACTCGGTTCTACCACATATACCACATAACCTAATGCGGCATACGCATGATGCGGATAACGGCTGGCAAAATTACGGCTTGTGGGACTGCATCCACCGTAGTAGTTGACTATCATCGGGTATTTTTTGTTCGGGTCAAAATGAGGCGGCAGGTAGTAGCGTCCGCAAATAGTATCCCCACGGGAGTTGACAAAGTCCCAAGCCTTGCATTCACCCAGCAGTACATCTTTCAGCTCCCCATTCAAATCTTCTTCCAGTTTGGAGGCATCCTTCTTCAAATCGACCACATACAAGCGGTGAGAATTGGACGCACTTTCTCCGTAGAACGATAACGAAGAGGCTTTCTCGGCCACAGAGAATCCCAATACCATTTCTTCAGGTACATTCACCTTCTCAATGTGTTTCTTTGCCGGATTCAGACGGAACAGTGCGATACTGTCACGGTCTTCGGCGGTGAAGTACACACAATTGTCTACAGCCGACCATACCGTCTGCATCACGTTCGGATTGAATGTCCGGGTCAGCGGTTCAATCTGCTTGCTCTGCAAATCCATCAGGTAAAGCTGATTATCAATCATGCTCGGGGTCTGTCCTTCCTTCACGTTCTTGCCGATGCCTCCCAGACACTCCGGTGTACCGGTCAGCAATACCTGACAGCCGTCGGGAGAGAACTGCGCATTGGTCAGGAAACCGTCATCTTTCACCAGTTCTTCCACCTGCAAGGTCTGCACATCCATCTTATACACGGAGAACAAGGTGGTCGGGCGTTTTCCCATACGGTGGTTGGAAGTCATCATCAGAATATAACGGCCGTCGAAAGAAATGTCCGTAGCCCATACATTCTTGTAACCGAAGGTCAAAGGCTGGCACACGCCTGTCTTCACATCAAAACGGGCCAGATACGTACGGTTGCGCCATCCCGGCTGGCGGTCGTCCGGGTCAATGAACTCATAGATTTCCTTCTTCTCTTCCGGTCCCTTCTGTACGAGAGTAAACAGCAGATAATCCTCTGTAGGTGCTACCAGAAAGTTGCCTTCCGGAAGATGGCTCACCCACACTTCCTCATGTCCGGATACAGGGTCTACCGTCACCAGTTCCCGTCCGGATACACCCTGACGTACATAGTAATATTTCACGGAACGCGGCATCCAGTGCAGGGTTTCTCCACGGGTTACCAATATTTTGCCAGTCTTCAGTTCCTTTACCTTGGTCTGCGAAGTCATTTCCCCACCTTCCTTTGTTATAGTGTACGATGTAATCAGGTATTTCCCATCGGCTGAAAGTTCAGTACCCGTAAAGCGGGTACCATGCAGTACATCGGCCAGTGTAAACAGACGGCCCTGTTCGGTACGCAAGGTAAACACCCCGTCCTGCTTAGCATCCACGCTCACCTTCGGCACGTTTTTTTCGTCCGGCATGGAGAGGTACTTGATGACCACCTGATGCGTAGCCGGATTCAGCGACAACGAGGCATCCTCCACGCGCTTGCCATCCACATACACCTGATAGTGTTCAGCCCCTTCTACCTTCAGTGACACTTCTCCATAATGTGTATTCTCCAGCACAAAGCCCATCAAGTGCAAGGCATAGTCTGATGACGGAGACAACTGACTTGCCTGCTTTACTTCTGCTCCTTCAAGCAAAGAAAATGACACCGGCGTATCCAGCAGTGACTCCGCTTTCCACGACTTGGAATTAACATCCACACTGTCAACCTGATAAGGTTGTACTAATGCATACGGTCCTGCATATTTAAACGTAGTGACCTCTATATTCTCAGCATTCACCAGCATGGTCCCGCAAAGAGAACATGCTATAAAAAGTTCCTTTTTCATCTCTTTTTTATAGTTTATTGCCACAAACATAATCAAAAATCATCATTTTTTTGTTATGTTTGTAGAACAACTAACGAAACCGTTATGAAAAAAGAACTAAGTGTGTATGTCCTTTCTTTGCTGATGCTGACAGGATGCAGTTCGGTACCGCTCACCGGACGTAAACAATTGTTGCTGGTTTCAGACCAGGAAGTGCTTTCTTCGAGCCTGACTCAGTACAACGACTATATAAAAAGCGCCCAGAAGTCGACCAATGCTACCCAGACAGCCATGGTGGTACGAGTGGGAAAGAACATTGCCGCAGCCACAGAACGATACTTGCGCAGCAACGGACTTTCTGACGAAATCAAGGAGTTTGCCTGGGAATTCAATCTGGTAAAGAGTGACGAAATCAATGCGTTCTGTATGCCCGGCGGAAAGATTGTAGTGTACGAAGGACTGATGAAGTTGGTTTCGTCGGATGATGAACTGGCTGTGGTACTGGGACATGAAGTAGCACATGCCGTAGCCAAGCACAGCAACGAGCGTATCAGCCAGCAGATGCTTACCCAGTATGGTGCACAAATATTAGGACAGACTCTCTCACAAAAGAGTGAGATAGTACAGACCATCGCGGGTACAGTATACGGTGTGGGAGCGCAATACGGAGTAACCCTTCCCTTCTCACGCAAGCACGAGACGGAAGCAGATTATATGGGACTTATTCTGATGACCATGGCGGGCTATAACCCCGACAAGGCCGTGACTTTCTGGCAAAAGATGTCGGCCAGTTCTGGTGGAAAGGTGCCTGAATTCATGAGCACACACCCCAGTGACGCACGCCGTATCAGTGACATCCAGAAAGAGCTTTCAGCCATTAAAGCTAAATACCGCAAATAAAACTTTTATCAAGAAAACATCCATGAAGAAAGTCGCAATTTTACTTCTAATCGTGTCCTTACTGAGTAGCGGATGCGGAACGACGCAACCGGAACGTACCGGTGCCATTGTAGGTGGTGCCGCCATCGGCAATAGTGTGGGAGGTGCCATCGGCGGACTGGTAGGCGACTCCCGTCATGGCTGGAGGGGAAGCTACAGAGGTTCTGCTATTGGAAGCATTGTCGGCACACTGGCCGGAGCTGCCATTGGTGGTGCGCTGACAGCCCCAAAATCGCGTGAAGAAGACAGGGCAAACTATCCCGTGGAACAGGTGTACGCCGAGCCGGACTATACACAGTCTGCTCTCTCCTCTTTATACATTCGGAACATCCGTTTCATAGATAATGACCGCGACCATGTCATCAGCTCGGGAGAAAGCAGCAAAATCATCTTCGAAATCATGAATGAAGGAAATGAAATTGCCTACAACGTAATTCCCAGCGTGGCAGAAATCAGCGGAATGAAACATCTGCATATCTCCCTTCCATTCTGGTGGAACAGATTCAGCCGGGAAACGGGGTGAAGTATACGGCTACCGTCACTGCCGGAAAACGTATCAAAACGGGTACAGCTACTTTCCGACTGGCTGTGACCGATACCCGTGGACAAATGTACGACCAGAAAGAATTTACGTTGAACACGGCACGTTGACGCGAGTCCGAATCGCTATATCAAAGTAGACAAATGGAAAAAGAACAATCGTTATGTAAAGAAAAAAAACGTGTGGAGCTGCACGAACCCAAACATTATAAAGTGATTCTCCACAACGACGACTTCACCACTATGGACTTCGTGGTGAAGGTACTTAAAATCGTGTTTTTCAAATCGCAGGAGGAAGCTGAGGCACTGATGCTGAAAGTACACCAGCAGCAATCGGCCACGGCAGGCGTTTATTCTTACGACGTAGCACAATCCAAAGTGCAGAAGGCCACTCAGATGGCACGTGAAGAAGGATTCCCTCTGCGACTGACCGTAGAACCCGAAGACAATTAAACTGTAAAGAATCAATGAGTCACATCGAAAAATCTGTATATGTAGACAAAGCGCTGTCGTTTGCTCAAGGCCTGGCGTTCCGTTATCGCATGAATTTATTACTCCGGAACATATTCTCAGCGCACTCTTTAACCAGGACCCTTTTGTGGAGGCCGTAGAAGAATGTTTCTGTCATATTCCGGTGATGGAAGAGGAAGTGGACGAATACCTGGCACAGAAAATGGAACAGGTGCCGGAAGATGCCAACTATGAACTGCAGTTTTCCGTACAATCCAACCTGCTGTTTCAGAATGCGTATGCCTTCGTGGAATCATCCAATGCCGAAGTGCTGGACATTCCTCACGTAGTACAGGCCATGTTGCTGCTGCCGGAGTCCTGGGCTTGCTATTTTCTGAAAAAACACCTGAAGGAACGGATTCCGGATTTCATCAGCCAACTGGTGGTCATCTATGGAGACGACCTCAGCCTGGATGAGAATGATTCAGACGAACCTCATGGTATTTCCAAGAATTTCATCACCTGCCTGAACGAACAGCTGGAGAATCACAATCCGCTGATTGGACGGGAGATGGAACTGGAACGTACCATGAAGTGCTGTGCCGGAAAGACAAGAACAACCCACTGCACATCGGCGAACCAGGAGTGGGGAAAACAGCCTTGGCTTACGGACTGGCAGCCCGTATCGAAGCCGGAGAGGTGCCCGAGCGTCTGAAAGGCAGTCGTATCTACGAACTGGATTTGGGTAGTATGCTGGCCGGTACACAATATCGTGGCGACTTCGAACAGCGGTTGAAGAGTGTGATGAAAAGCCTCAGCGCAGAAAAGAAAGCCATTCTCTATATTGACGAGATACACAATCTCATCGGAGCCGGACAAATCGGTGATGGCTCGATGGATGCCTCCAACATGCTGAAGCCTTACCTGGAACAGGGAGACATCCGTTTCATCGGTTCTACCACCTACGAAGAATACAACCGTTATTTCTCACGCAGCAAAGGAATGGTACGCCGTTTCCAGCAAATCGACATTCAGGAGCCCAGCATCGACGAGGCTATCCGCATCATAGAAGGATTGAAGGAAAAATATGAGGAGTATCACCACGTGACCTATGAACCGGGAGTAATTGAGTATGCCGTAAAGGCCAGTGCCCGCTACATCAGCGACCGCTTCCTGCCCGACAAGGCCATCGACCTGATTGATGAGGCCGGTGCTTACCGCGAAATTCATCCGGCTGCAGACGGCACAAAGACGGTGGACAGAAAACTTATTACCGAAGTACTTTCACGTACCTGTAAGATTGATGCCAATGCACTCAAGGAGGAAGACAACGCTTCACTGGAAGCATTGTACGAACGCATATCCGGACAGATTTACGGACAAGACGAAGCCATTCGTCAGGTAGTGGAAGCGGTACAAATGGCCAAAGCCGGATTGCTGGACGAGAACAAGCCGCTGGCCAGTCTGTTGTTTGTCGGTCCTACGGGAGTGGGAAAAACTGAAGTAGCCAAAGTATTAGCTTCAGAATTAGGTATCTCACTGGTACGCTTCGACATGAGTGAATACATGGAAAAGCATACCATCGCCAAACTTATCGGTTCTCCGGCAGGTTACATCGGATACGAAGATGGTGGTTTGCTGACGGATGCCATTCGGAAAACACCCAACTGTGTACTGCTACTGGATGAAATCGAAAAGGCTCATCCCGACATTTTCAACATCCTGTTGCAGGTGATGGACTATGCAGTGCTGACAGACAACAAAGGACGGAAATCGGACTGCCGCCACCTGATTCTTATCATGACATCCAACGCCGGTGCTCAGTATGCACATCAGGCTTCCATTGGTTTCAACAGCCAGGTAAGTACCGGACAGGCTATGCTCCGTCAGGTAAAGAAAACCTTCAAGCCGGAATTCCTCAACCGTTTGTCGGCTTCCGTTGTATTCCATGACATGAGTCGGAAAATGGCTACGCAAGTGCTCGACAAGAAGTTGCGCCAGCTGGATGAAAAGCTGGCTCGCCGTCACGTCTGCCTGCACCTGACTCCCGAAGCACATGAATGGCTGCTGAAAGAGGGTTTCAAGCCGGAATACGGAGCCCGCGAAATGGATCGTGCCATCGCCGCCCACCTGAAGCCGCTGCTCATGCGTGAAATTCTGTTTGGCTCGCTGAAGCAGGGAGGTGACATCACGGTAACAGCCGAAAATAATCAACTGAGTATTCTCCAATAATTTCGACACCATGGTTTTCCAACTGACAAAAAGACTGGCTTTTCCGGACCCGCACTGGGGAGACCCTGACGGCCTGCTGGCCATTGGAGGCGACTTGTCCGTCGACCGCCTTATCCTGGCCTACTCCAACGGTATCTTTCCCTGGTATGCCTTCCGCGAGAAAGTCATCCAGTGGTGGTGTCCGTTACAGCGCTTCGTCATCTTTCCGGAAGAGATTCACATCTCCCACTCCATGCGCACACTGATGAACAAGGATAAGTATAAGGTAACCTTCAACCATGCGTTTGAACAGGTGATACGGAACTGCTCCAAGCTCCGCATCGAACAGGAAGGAGCCTGGCTGGGAGAGGAAATGATTGAAGCTTACATCCGAATGTACGAACAGAACCTGGCCGCCAGCGTAGAAGTATGGGAAAACGACAAGCTGGTCGGAGGCCTGTATGGAGTGACTTTGGGCACATGCTTCTTCGGCGAAAGCATGTTCTCACTCGTACCCAGCGCTTCCAAGCTTGCCCTGATACGACTGGCCCAACTGCTCCATGCGCACGGAGGTACCCTTATCGACTGCCAGTTTGAGACGCCTCACCTCAAGTCAATGGGTGGCCGGTCCATCAGTTACGAAGAATATATGGAATGCCTGAAAGCAGAATAAAGCCCATAAAAAAGTCCGATTCCCTCTTTCAAGAGAACCGGACTTTTTTATGATATTACTGTAAGTATAGCCAATTAATATGCACGGGCAAACAAGACACGGCGTGCAGAAGGTTTGCCAGTCAGCATATCCACACCCGGAGTCAGGCTTTCTTCATCTGCTTCGAAAGGCAGACAGCGGATAGTTGCTTTCGTTTCTTCCTTAATGCGGTCTTCTGTTTCCGGAGTACCATCCCAGTGAGCCAGGATAAATCCACCTTTCTCAATCTGTTCCTTGAATTCTTCGTAAGTATCTACCTTATAGATATGTTCGTTACGATAATTCAATGCTTTCTGGTAGATGTTCTGCTGAATTTCTTCCAACAGGTTCTGTACGTATTCTTCGATACCGTCACAAGAACGAGTTTCTTTTTCCAGTGTATCACGACGCATGATTTCCATCGTGTTGTTTTCCAGGTCACGGCCACCCATTACCAGACGTACAGGTACACCCTTCAATTCATAGTCTGCGAACTTGAATCCCGGACGCTTGTTATCAGCGTTATCGTATTTCACAGAAATACCCATGCTGCGAAGTTTGTTGACGATACCTTCTACCTTGGCATCAATCTGTTTCAACTGTTCGTCGTTCTTATAGATAGGTACGATAACAACCTGAATCGGAGCCAAATGCGGCGGAAGAACCAGACCGTTGTCGTCAGAGTGGGTCATAATCAAGGCACCCATCAGACGAGTAGATACACCCCATGAAGTAGCCCATACATAATCCAGCTTATTGTTCTTGTCGACGAACTGCACGTTGAATGCCTTGGCAAAGTTCTGTCCCAGGAAGTGAGAGGTACCACACTGCAAAGCCTTACCATCCTGCATCAATCCTTCGATAGTATAAGTATCCAATGCTCCGGCAAAACGTTCGTTTGCAGATTTCACACCCTTGATAACCGGCACAGCATGTATTTTTCAGCGAAATCGCCATACACGTGCAACATCTTCTGTGCTTCTGCTTCAGCCTCTTCGCGGGTAGCATGAGCCGTATGACCTTCCTGCCACAAGAACTCAGCTGTACGCAGGAACAGACGAGTACGCATTTCCCAGCGCATTACGTTTGCCCACTGGTTACACAAGATAGGCAGGTCACGGTATGAGTTGATCCAGTTTTTATAAGTACTCCAGATAATAGTTTCTGAAGTTGGACGAATAATCAGTTCTTCTTCCAGTTTGGCAGCCGGGTCTACAATCACACCCGAACCATCTTCTGCATTCTTCAAACGATAGTGAGTTACTACCGCACATTCCTTAGCGAAGCCTTCTACGTGTTCAGCTTCACGGCTCAGGTAAGATTTCGGAATCAACAACGGGAAATACGCATTCACATGTCCTGTAGCCTTGAACATATCGTCAAGGATACGCTGCATTTTTTCCCAGATGGCATATCCGTAAGGCTTGATTACCATACAGCCACGCACAGGAGACTGTTCAGCCAAATCGGCCTTTACCACCAAATCATTATACCATTGTGAATAGTTTTCACTTCTCTTGGTTAGGTCTTTTAATTCTTTTGCCATAACTTTATGTAGTTATTTTATTCTTTAATATCAATTGAGAGTGCAAAATTAGTAAAAAAGATTTGTTTGCTCTTGATTTTAAAGCAGGATTTATTCAAAACGGATGGATTTTGCAGGATGAATATGGCTTATCAGATAAGAAGGACTGACCAGCATCCCTACCGACACCAGCAAGGTACACACGTTCAACAATACAATCCAGCCCAAATGAAGCTCTACGGGCACTGCATTGACATAGTACGTAGCCGGATCTAACTTAATCGGTTCGAAAAAATACTGAATAAGACAACACGACAGTCCGATGACATTTCCCCAACACATTCCCCTTCCGATAAGGAAAACAGAAAATGACAGGAATATCTGACGAATGGAAGCGTTGTTGGCCCCCAACGCTTTCAACACCCCAATCATCTGCGTACGTTCGAGAATAATAATCAGTAATCCGGAAATCATGGTAAAGCCCGCCACTCCGGTCATCAGAATCAGAATGACCCATACATTAGTATCCAGCAAGTCGAGCCACGCAAAAATCTGAGGATAAAGTTCCTCTGAAGTACGGGAACAATAGATTGCCCCATAACGGTCTGTCTGTTCCTGAATATGACCACGAATATCGTCATTCACCGAGTCCAAGAAACGATAATCCGACACGGCCACTTCCACGCCTCCCACCTGATCCGGTTCCCAACCGTTCAGACGACGAACCATGTACATGTCAGTTATCAGGAAATAATCATCGAATGCAGAGAAATTGGTTTGGAATATCCCACTCACCGTCAACCGACGGGCACGCACATTGCCTTCTATATAATAAGTATAAAGCTTATCACCTACCTTCAATGAAAGTTTGTCGGCCATGGAGCGGGAAACCAGCACACGGTTGCTGGCTACGGAGTCCGTCAGTGCAGGAATCTCTCCTTCCTGCAAGTGTGCCTTCAGGTACGTCCAGTCGTATTCCTGCGCCACCCCCTTCACAATCATTCCCTGAAAGTTATCAGCGGTCATGATCATGCCCGGTTTCGTAGCGTAACGCTGCACGTGACTCACCTGGGGAATATTCCGTATCACCGACAACAAGCTGTCGTTTGCTACCACCGGATTCATCTGGTAAAGCTGAGCTCCTTCAATGCTGGAAACCACAATATCAGAGCCCATGCCTATCACCTTGTCGCGCACCTGATGCTTGAAGCCGATGACCACCGCCACCGATACAATCATCACGGCCAGTCCGATAGCAATACCGGCCATCGCAATGCGTACGGCCGGTTTTGATACTTCTTTCTCTCCTTCCCTGCTACGGTAAATCCGTCGGGCAATAAAAAATTTCCAGTTGCTCATCATTCATCCACCCTTCCCGGATAGGCTTCGAGCGCCTTACGCAGAATGAACAAAGCCCGTACCAGGTCTTCTTTCTTCAATACATAAGCCACACGAACCTCGTTTTTACCGCCGCCCGGTGTAGTATAGAATCCGCTGGCAGGTGCCATCATGACGGTTTCTCCTTCATAATTGAAATCAGACAAACACCATGCGCAGAATTTCTCGCAATCATCCACCGGCAGTTTAGCTACGGTATAGAAAGCCCCCATCGGTATCGGAGAATAAACACCCGGTATACGGTTCAGTCCGTCAATCAGACATTTACGGCGTTCCACATATTCATCATACGTTTCGCGAGCATATTCTTCCGGTTCATCGAGCGAAGCCTCAGCTGCAATCTGGCCAATCAACGGTGGACTCAAACGAGCCTGGCAGAATTTCATCACCGCCTTGCGCACTTCCGGATTCTTCGTAATCAGCGCACCGATACGAATTCCACATTCCGAATACCGTTTCGATACGGAGTCAATCAATACCACATTCTGTTCGATGCCTTCCAGATGACAGGCAGAAATATAAGGAGAACCTGTATAGATAAATTCACGATACACTTCATCGGAGAAGAGGAACAAGTCGTACTTCTTCACCAAATCCCGAATCTGGTTCATCTCCCGGCGAGTGTACAGATACCCTGTCGGGTTATTCGGGTTACAAATCAAGATACCCTTGGTGCGTTCATTTATCAACTCCTCAAACTTCTCTACCTTCGGCAAAGAGAAACCTTCGTCGATAGTAGTCGTCACCGTACGGATAACTGCTCCTGCCGAAATCGCAAACGCCATGTAGTTGGCATACGCCGGTTCCGGCACGATAATCTCATCCCCCGGATTCAGACAGCTCATAAACGCAAACAGCACAGCTTCCGACCCTCCGGTAGTAATAATAATGTCATCGGCATCTAGGTGAATGTCGTACTTTTCATAATATCCCACCAAACGCTCTCTGTAGCTTCTGTATCCCTGGCTGGGACTATATTCCAACACCTTGCGGTCAATATTTCGAATCGCATCGAGGGCCGCTCGTGGAGTAGGCAGGTCAGGCTGACCAATATTCAAGTGATATACATGAATTCCTCTCTCTTTCGCAGCTTCAGCCAAAGGCGCAAGCTTACGTATCGGCGACTCCGGCATTTCAGTTCCTCTGATGGATATTTTTGGCATATTTTATAGTTTAAAAAAGATTCTGAAATGCAAAGATAAAGCGAATGTCGAAATTAAACAACTTTGTGCTCAGAAAAATACGGCTACTCCTTTCTTTTGAGAAAAAGGCCTCCAAGTAAAGTTTAACGCCTTTTCAGGCATTTTCCAAGTCTTCTACCCAAAAAATCCGTATGTTTGCTATCGATAACCAAACACTCAAGCATTATGAACCTTTACCTAATTATATTTACAGCCGGCACATACAAGGTAGAGCAAGTCTACGAAAAGCATAAAGACCTGTTCGTGGAACTGGAAAAACATTTCACCCTTCACCTTGTCAACTATACAGACTCTGAAAGCATTCCCAGCCATGAATACAAAATGGCATTCATAGCCAGCGGGGGTGTAGAGAATGCTGTAGTACGTTTTTTCAGCATCCTGCCCTATCCCATCACCCTGCTGACGGACGGCCTGAACAACTCACTGGCTGCCGCCCTTGAAATCTCGGCATGGATCAGTCGAGAGACATGAAGGTAAAAATCATCCATGGATCAGTGCCCAATATGGTAAATCAGGTACTTTTACACCACCAGGCATTTGCTGCCAAACGTTCCTTGAAAAAGAAACGCATCGGTGTAATCGGAACTCCGGCTTCCTGGCTGGTAGCCAGTCACGTGGACTATCTGTTAGCCGGGCAGCGTTGGGGAGTGACTTACACAGACATCTCCATTGAAACCGTAGAAAAAGCGTTCCACGAAATTACAGAAGATGAAATAGGACCTGAAGCTTCCTTGTTTGCCAACCGCGCCAAAGGGATTCAGGAAGCAACCCCGGAAGAGCTGCTTCGGGCCATGCGATTGTATAAAGCCATCCGGCGTGTATGCCAAGAAGAAAACTTGGACGCTCTTACCCTGTCCTGTTTCTCACTGATCCAGAGTCTGAAAACCACAGGCTGCCTGGCCCTTTCTTTGCTGAATGACGAAGGAATACCTGCCGGATGCGAAGGCGACCTGCAGTCCATCATGACCTTACTGATGGTAAAAGAGCTCATCGGAAAGCCCGGCTTTATGGCCAATCCCTCGTTTGTAGACCTTGCACGCAACGAGGTGCTGCTGGCACACTGCTCCACTCCGACCAAAATGGCCGAAGAGTTTATTATCCGCAACCATTTTGAGACAGAAAGCGGCATTGCCATCCAGGGCATTGTACATCCGGGCGAAGTCACCCTTTTCAAATGCGGAGGAGAGTGTCTGGACGAATATTATCTGTCCTCGGGACATCTCATCGAAAACACCAACATGGTGACCTGTTGCCGCACGCAGCTAAAGGTACGACTGGACAAGCCGGCAGACTATTTCCTGCACAATCCGCTGGGCAACCACCACATCCTGATTCAAGGGAATTACACCGACCTCATTCAGGAATTCATGCAACAAAACCGTTGCAAACCAAGAATTGACTGATTTTTCAAAACCATTTATTCTCTCATTCAATTTATAATCGTATCTTTGTGTGAAATATTACAAATTGAAAAGCAAGAAAAATTATGATGCATAATTGGTTTGAATGCAAAATCCGTTACGAGAAAATAGCCGAAAACGGAATGAACAAGAAAGTAACGGAACCCTATCTGGTGGACGCACTCAGTTTCACCGAAGCTGAATCGCGTATTATCGAAGAAATCACTCCGTTCATCAGCGGAGAATTCACTGTATCCGACATCAAACGCGCCAACTACAGCGAGCTCTTCCCCAGCGACGAGGAAGCTGCCGACCGCTGGTTCAAGTGCAAGCTCTACTTCATCACCCTCGACGAGAAAAGCGGTGCGGAAAAGAAAACAGCAACCAACGTACTGGTACAGGCTGCCGACCTGCGCGATGCCGTGAAGAAACTGGACGAAGGCATGAAGGGTACAATGGCCGACTACGTCATCGCATCGGTTGCCGAAACTGCACTGATGGACGTATACCCCTACTCTGCAGAACCTGACGTAAAACCGGAATTCCCGGATGCAGACAAACGATAAACAAACACATATCACACCATGGATATTCAGTCTAATTTAAAAGAAATACGGGCACAACTTCCTCCCCAGGTCAGCCTGGTTGCTGTATCCAAATTTCACCCGAACGAAGCGATTCTGACTGCATACGAAACCGGACAGCGCATCTTCGGAGAAAGCAAGGAACAGGAACTGAGCAAGAAGCAGGCTTCCCTGCCCGCCGATATTCAGTGGCATTTCATCGGCCACCTGCAGACCAACAAAGTGAAGTACATCGCACCCTACATCGCCATGATTCATGCCGTAGACAGTTACAAGCTACTGGCTGAAATCGACAAACAGGCGGCTAAATGCAACCGGGTGATTCCTTGCCTGCTGGAAATCCATATCGCAGAAGAAGAAAGCAAATACGGATTTTCTTTTGAAGCCTGTCGCGAGATGCTGGAAACCACCCCGTGGAAAGAGCTGACTCATGTATGCATCAGCGGAGTCATGGGAATGGCCACCAATACAGACGACGAATCACAAATCACCAACGAATTTGAGAGCCTTCACCGTTTCTTCACTGAACTGAAAGCTACCTATTTTAAAGATTGTGATACCTTCAAGGAAATTTCCATGGGCATGTCGCACGACTATCCGCTGGCAGTTCAGGCAGGAAGTACAATGGTACGTGTAGGCAGCAAAATTTTTGGAGATAGAGTATATTAAAACGAGAAGAATATGGCACAACTAAAAACAACTTTTGCAGGGTTAACTCTGAACAACCCGATTATTATCAGCAGTTCTGGACTGACTAACAGCCTGGCTAAAATTCAGAAACTGGAAGAAGCCGGAGCCGGTGCAGTAGTACTGAAATCAGTATTCGAAGAACAAATCAACATGCAGGCAGGAAGCATGCAGGGCTATGGCTCACCCGAAGCCGACGACTACCTGGGAGCATACGTACGCTCACATGCGCTGAACGAACATATCACCCTGATTGAAGACGTAAAGAAACACTGCAAGATTCCGGTAATCGCCAGCATCAACTGCTACAGTGACAGCGAATGGACAGATTTTGCCCGCCTGATGGAAGAAGCCGGAGCCGATGCTCTGGAACTGAATATTCTTTCTTTGCAGACCAGCAAGGATTACACACCGGGAAGCTTCGAACAGCGTCACATCGACATCCTGCGCCACATCAAGAAAGTAGTCCGCATCCCGGTGATTATGAAACTGGGCAGCAACCTGACTAATCCGGTTGCACTCGTCAACCAGTTGTATGCCAACGGCGCTGCTGCTGTGGTATTGTTCAACCGCTTCTACCAGCCGGACATCCAGATTGACAACCTGACTTTCACTACAGCCAATGTAATGAGTTCACCTTCTGAATTGTCTGACCGCATCCGCTGGACAGCCATTGCTTCGGCAGAAGTTCCTCAGCTGGATTATGCTGTTTCAGGCGGCGTACACAACGGAAAAGGCGTTATCAAGTCTCTGCTTTCAGGCGCTGCTGCCGTAGAAGTTTGCAGCGTTATCTACCAGCACGGCAACCAGATAATTGAAGAGATGAAGAAAGAACTGACCGAATGGATGGACGACAAAGGATATGATTCCATTACACAGTTCAAAGGAAAGATGAATGCCTCAGCCGCAGGCGACATCAACCCGTTCGAACGTACACAGTTCATGAAATATTACAGCAACCACGAAGAATAATTCCCTCAGCGGAAATGCACAAAAAAACGGATTCCCTGACGTTTCAGTCGGAGAATCCGTTTTTCTTTTATCCCTGTCTAAGACTTATCGCTTCAGCAAACCGATTTTCAGATTCAGTTTAAAATAGTACACTCCATTTTCACGTTCCAGATAACCATACTTGTCTTTTTCCGTAGAACCTTTCTCCAAGCGGCTGTTCTGGAAAAGGAAATCGGCAAATGTCTGGCGGAAAGCACGCTGATAGCACAACACTTCCCCGTCACCCGTCACGAAAAGGAACCCTGCAATGGCAGAGTCTGTTCCGTTGTACAATTTTGCCGGACGAAGTCCCATGGCCAATGCCAGCAGCAGCTCTTTCACCTTGTATTCATAGAAGCCATGCTTCGTAATCAGCTCGTCCTTTATCTTCAGCGGATTCAGCTTTTTGATTTCCTCCGTCAGTTCCGACACCTTCGTAATACCGTCCAGCCACATCAAGCGTGTCATTTCCGCCATCAGTCGTCCCATGTGCAAATCAATCATGGACAGGTTGCTGCGGAAAATCTTATCGGCCACATCACTGTACTTCAGCGTGCCTCCCAGACGCTCTATCATCAACATGCGGGATATGACATCATCCTCCTCACCTTCCGCATTGATTTTGTTGACGGTCGGGGTAGCAAACGTCACACCTGTCTGCTCAAACTTGAAATTGGCGGTTCTTCCCCCGTCAAGCAACGGAATCATCATTCCCAGACGGGAACGGACACAGAATCCGGTGAGCGGAGCATCTACCGAGTAAAAAGCCACGCTGAAATCCGTGCGGTCGTCCGTCTTAGCTTCCAAATCAAAAATGGCTACTTCATCCAGAAACTCCTCTACGCCATCGGGAGATGTAACATCATCCTCCCGGCTCTGACGAATCGCTGCATAGACAAGCTCTGCCACCGTAGCAAAGTCTTCACGAGGAATCCGCTTGTCTATATTCTCCCCTTTCAGGTGCACGGTATCTTTTTCCAAAATATACTGACGCGTACCGTCATGTTCTTCCCGCTGAACCATTGCCACCGGAAGACGGAGTGCTTCGTTTTTCCTCACATCAGGAGTACCGCTGTACACGTAACCGTCGGCCAGCAGCCGGAAAAACGCATACAGTTCTCCCCATTCTCTTTTCGTCGCTTCAAATGCCATAATCTGTCTATTTTTTAATTGCAAAGGTAGTAAAAGAAGCGTTAACAAAAACCTTTCTGGCAAATGCAAATTATAATAGATGTTATAAAACAGATTTTAAGCATCATTTTACTTGCAGAGAAACAGAAAATGCGTACCTTTGCAATGTGTTTTTCATAGTATTAGATTTAAGGTTAACAAAGGTTGGAGTTCAGCGGAACTCCTTTTTTTATGCCCTTATGCGAGATGCTGCTTTTTTCCTCTCTCCAAAGACTTGAAAACCCGCCAATCTAAATAGAAATAAGCAAAGATATTCTTTAGGTTTCGCGTACGTGAACCGTACGTTTCTCACGGCGGAAACATACGGTTTCCGTAAGGAAAACGTAAGGTTCCGGCAAGAGAGACATAGATACTGATAAAAGATTTGACCATAAATGTCCTGAGGATTTACAATTCACTCTGCGCGTAGTGTTTTCTTTCTCATTTCCTCATAAAATTCATTTCAAAATACACTTGTAGAGATTTCCCGTTTAGGTTTCTCACACAAATCTACTGATAAACAGAGATATATGCACGCTATTTGCATACAGGGCTGTAGAGACCGATTTTTCGCAGACATGAGATTTTTCTTTCTATATTTGCAATACAGAAACTACTATCAAAAAAAGTAGACAAACACACTTTGCAAATAATAAGAAAACAAGTATCGTATGCACACAATTGGAAAAGCACTCCTGCTATTATGCAGCCTCACATCTGCCGGCGAAATAGCCGCACAGACCGTCAGTGGAAAATTAATCGACGAAAACAAACAACCCCTCCCCTACGCCAACGTGGTCCTTCTGTCACTCCCCGACTCGACCTTCGTCACGGGAACCGTTACGGCTGAAGACGGTACGTTCAGCCTGAATACCACCACACCGAATCAGCTTGTACGTATTTCTTCCATCGGATATAACACTATATACAAACCCGTCCAGCCTGCCAACTTAGGGGTAATACAGCTGACATCAGACACACAACAGTTAGGGGAAGTAGTGGTTAAGGCTGATTTGCCCAAGATACGTGTAAAAGGGGATGCCATGGTGACTACCGTAGCAGGTAGTATCCTTGAAAACGCAGGGACAGGAAATGACCTGTTAAACAAAATACCCGGCGTATCGGCTAATGAAGGGGATATTAAAGTATTTGGTGCCGGAACTCCTGAAATATATATCAACGGCCGTAAAGTAAGGGATAAATCTGAACTCGACCAGCTTGCTTCCGACAACATCAAGAGCGTGGAAGTAGTGAACAATCCCGGCTCGCGCTATGATGCGACGGTCAATGCGGTTATCCGTATTCAAACCAAAAAGCCGCAAGGTGAAGGATTCGGTTTCAACAACCGTTTTTATACAGGCTACGGTTACGGATGGAATGTGCTGGACCAGTACAACTTCAACTACCGAAAAGGAGGATTTGACCTTTCGGGTATGCTGTATGGCAAGAAAGGATACACAGAAGACCGCAAGACCATCACACAGAAAACACTGTTGGATAAAACATGGATACAGGATTCATATCTCTGCACACAATATGACATGAAAGATGTTTCGGCCATGCTGTCGCTGAATTATCAGTTTAACGAGAATCACTCTCTGGGTGCACGCTATGATTATGACCGGACACCGGAACGTCATGAAACGGTAGATCCGATGAATACCCTGGTGTATCAGGATAATGCTCTTTATGAGGAGAGTCACACTACGGCTGGAGAAATACACAGGAAACCAGACATACTCTCAATGCTTATTATAACGGACGTGTAGGAGACTGGAATATCGACTTCAATGCGGACGGATTCTGGTCGGATACGAAGAATCCACAGGAGATGCTCGAGCAGTTCACTCCAGCGGGAGGTTCCTTAGAGAAACAGACTGTCACCATCAAGAATCTGACAGACAATACCCTTTATGCAACCAAACTGGTATTCGGACATCCATTATGGGGAGGAAACCTCTCTTTTGGCGGGGAATACACCTATACGAACCGGGATAATTCGTACATGAATGTGGAAGGAATCCTGGATAACAATAACAGCAGCATCAAAGAAAACTCCACTTCGGCATTTCTGGAATATGCCCGCAGCTTCGGCAAGCTACAGGCACAGTTAGGTGTGCGCTATGAGCATCTGTCTTCCGACTATTACGAGGATGGCAAGTATATGGACGAGCAGAGCAGGACATACGACAACGTATTCCCGTCCATATCCTTGAATCTTCCGATTGGTAAAGTACAGACACAATTGACCTACACCGGCAGTATCTACCGCCCTTCATACTGGATGCTGAGAAGTGACATCATGTACGGAAACCGATATACCTATGAAGGAGGTAACCCGCTGCTGAGACCGTCACTGATAAACCGTCTTACGCTGAATGTGTCGTACAAGTGGATATACCTCAATTCACGATATATACACGGAGAAGATGCCATTACACAGTTAAGCAGGGCATATTCGGAAGATGATCCGACTGTTTCGTTATATTCCTTCTACAACATGTATAACAGTGACAAGTTATATACCACTCTGACATTGTCTCCCACCATCGGGTTATGGTCTCCCCAGTTCAATTTCCTTCTGCTCCAGCAATGGTATAAGGTGGAGACATCCAATGGAACAGAAAACTTCAATAATCCAATATTGAACTTTGCCTGGAACAACAATTTCAAGTTGCCTCTTGGTATCAGTCTCGATGTAGATTTAGGTTTTGACACTCCGGGTGACAACGAAAATACAAAGGTCGAAGAATGGTGCTGGTTTGCCAATATCAGTCTTTACAAGAGTTTCTTTAAAGACCGTCTTTCGGTTCAGCTGAAAGCCTATGATCTTTTCAACTCATATCAGGCTAAATCAACCATTTACAGTGGTAACCGTCTGATGACAGGAAAAATGGAAGCCCGCAGAAATATTGGCATCACTTTACGCTATAAGTTCAATGCTACCAAGAGCAAGTACAAGGGAACAGGAGCAGGCGACAGCCAGAAGAACCGTATGTAAGTTTTATATCAGTTCCAAGAATGAATGTCATAAAAGGTACGACTGAAGAATATAATGTTTTATAACCTGAACGCCCTATTGAAAACCAATTTTTAAACAGAATACACAATGAAAATACTGAAAGGATACCTACTGATTTTACTTTTGAATTTAATCTGCTTTACAAGCCTGTCAGCACAAACCGATGCCGAACGGAAGTTTCTGGCCTCCACCGACTCGCTGAACACACTGCTCTCTGATGCATATACCGGAAAGGACTATCCGACTGCCGAAGCCCTCTGTCAGAAGATTATCGACTTATACGACGCACATGCGACGCAACTGGCCGAAGGCTATGCTTACTTCAAATACTCCAGCTACTATAACATGGCCAGTACCAGGCAATACAAGGGAAAAAACAAGAAGCCGCCAACAACCTGCTCAAAGCACTGGACAGCGGAAAGATTGAAGTAAGCTACAACAGGATAACCAACGACGAAGACCTGAAAGACATTCTGGACGCACCTGAACTACAACCCGCCCTGAAGCGTCTGAAAGAAACCACCGATTACCTTTATATCCTGCAGAATGCGCCGGAATACACCCGCACGCAGTCAGTCGACAGTCTGCCCCAGATTGTCTATGCGCAGGCTGATGACCCCGACCTGAAGCGTGTCCGTGACTATTTCCAGCTGGACAGTGTAGCCGTGCCGGGCAATGAACTGGTTACCATCAAACGTATCCTGACTTATATTCACGACAAGATACGTCACGACGGACAGAACGGCAACCCGAAGGGTGGAAACAACTCTATCAATTTTGCTGAAGCCTGCAAGGACGGCAGCCGGGGCTTGAACTGCCGCGGGTTGGCTACGGTACTGAACGAGTGCTACCTGTCGATGGGCATTCCGTCGCGTGTCATTACCTGTATGCCGAAGACGTATATCAACGACTGCCACGTCATCAACGCCGTCTATTCGTCCACTCTCGGCAAATGGCTCTGGATAGACCCTACGAACAATGCTTGGGTGACAGACGAACAAGGCAACCTGCTGAGTGTAGAGGAAGTGCGTGCACGCCTCAGAAACGGCCAGCCAGTCCAGGTGAACGAAGATGCCAACTGGAACAATGAAAAGAAGACCACGACGGAAGACTATCTGTACGAATACATGGCCAAAAATCTGTTCTACTTGGAAAGCTGGACACGCTATGGGTTCAACACGGAAAGCGACCGGGAGAAGCTCATCAACTACATCTTCCTGCAACCTACTGGCTGCGACAGCGAGGAACGGAACCCGAGGAACTATTCCGTCAACGACGACCGATACTTCTGGCAAGCTCCTCAACAAGCGAAAACTGATTGATGAGAATGCAGAGGGAAAGACCACGAATAATGTAGATCGTGAAACCGGTATAACCATATAAACTTGTACAATCATTATAAAAATCACACTCTAATTACATTTTAAAGGACAGCCTCGCAAGAAGTTGTCCTTTATTTGTTATTCTGAAAAACTGTATATGTAGAAAAACAGACTACCGAAAATGTCTTTCTTCAAGAACTTATCAGCTCTTAAAATATAAAAAACACAAATTGTAGAGATACATGATTCCGATGTTATATTTAAAATACAATAAATCAGCTGCATACAGGTTTTATCAAGAACAAACCTGTAGAGACCGTTTTTCGCATACATACAATTCTTCTTTCTATATTTGCAATACAGAAACTACTATCAAAAAAAGTAGACAAACACACTTTGCAAATAATAAGAAAACAAGTATCGTATGCACACAATTGGAAAAGCGCTCCTGCTATTATGCAGCCTCACATCTGCCGGTGAAATTGCCGCACAGACCGTCAGTGGAAAATTAATCGACGAAAACAAACAACCTCTTCCTTATGCCAACGTAGTCCTTCTGGCACTCCCCGACTCGACCTTCGTCACGGGAACCGTTACGGCTGAAGACGGCACGTTCAGCCTGAATACCACCACACCGAATCAGCTTGTACGTATTTCTTCAATCGGATACAACACTGTATACAAACCCATCCAACCTGCCAACTTAGGGGTAATACAGCTGACATCAGACACACAACAGTTAGGAGAAGTCGTGGTAAAGGCCGATTTGCCCAAGATGCAGCTCAAAGGTGATGCCATGATTACCACTGTTACGGGTAGTGTACTCGAAAAGGCTGGAACAGGTGAAGATTTATTGAACAAGATTCCGGGCGTTTCTGCGGAAGATGAAGAAGTAAACGTATTTGGCTCGGGCACTGCCGAGATTTACATCAACGGACGCAAGGTACGCGACAATTCGGAAATTGACCAGTTATCGTCCGAACAAATCAAGCGCGTGGAGGTTGTGAAGAATCCCGGAGCAAGATACGATGCTTCCGTGAAAGCCGTCATTCGCATCATTACAAAGAAAGCAGCAGGCGAAGTATTCGGATTTAATAACCGTTTTGTAACCCGCCACCGAAGAACGTATGGCTGGACTACTTTCGACCAGTTTAATTTCAATTACCGGAAAGGAGGTTTCGACCTGTCGGGAACATTGTTCGGAGGCAGATTCCGCAACGGGAATAACCAGCAGATTGGCATGAAGACTTATCTCGACAAACTGTGGGAACAGAAAATGGATGCTTCTTACGGAAAGAACTCCAATAGTAATGTCCAAGGCATCCTTTCACTAAACTACCAGTTCAATGAGAAACACTCCATGGGTGTACGCTACGATATGGACAAATACTTCAACTCTTCAGGCGACTGGCGTTACACAGCCAATATCTATGCTGACCAAGAACTGTACGAAAACAATACAAGTACAATGATTGGTGAAGACCCTTCTACAAGACACAGCCTGAACTATTACTATAACGGACAGATAGGCGATTGGAACATTGATTTCAATGCCGACGGTTTGTGGAACGTAAAAGAAGAAAGCCAGCATACAAGGGAAATCACCAATGGAGAAACGGAGAACGATGTCAATACCTTCAATAAAAATAACGGAACATTGTATGCCACAAAACTGATCGTGTCGTATCCTTTATGGAAGGGGAATCTGTCATTTGGCGGTGAGTATTCGCATACCAGCAGAACAAACCTCTATCACAACCAAGAGGGCATCCTCGACAATGATGACAGTAAAATAAAAGAAGGTTCCACTGCGGCTTTCATGGACTACTCACACTCGTTCGGCAAGGTAGATGTGCAAGCCGGAGTGAGATACGAGAACGTGAAGTTCGACTACTATGAGCAAGGAAAACACATCGACAAACAAAGCCGCACGTTCAACAATGTATTTCCTTCTGTCAACATAAACTTTCCCATAGGAAAAACACAAATTCAGCTGAGCTATAGCGGTGGTATCACGCGTCCTTCATACGATATGTTGAGAGGAAACATATATTACGGCAACAGATATACCTACCAAACGGGAAATCCATTTCTCAAACCTATCATCAATCAGGACCTTATATTTTCCGCATCCTATAAATGGGTGAATTTCAGCTTTACTTATAACCGTACGAAAGACGATATTATTCAGGTTTGCGAACCTTATTCGGAAGCTGATCCTACCATATCCTTGCTAAAAACCGTCAATACGGAACCCTACAACAATATCATATCAGCTATCACCTTATCGCCTACTATCAGCTGGTGGAGTCCGCAGCTTACCGCACAGGTCTTTAAGCAGTGGCTTCATGCAGAAGGACCGGACGGCAAACTCACACTGAGTAAACCAAGGACAATCATTGTGTGGCGTAACAGTTTCACTCTTCCGGCAGGATTCCTATTTGATGTAGATGGTACTTATTACACCAAAGGACATTCACAGAACATGTACATGGGTATCAACTCCCTGAATGTGTCTATGGGGCTCTACAAGAGTTTCTTCAAAGAAAGGCTGAGTTTCCAGCTTCAGGTCACCAATCTATTTGAAACAGATGATGTGGATTGCACTATTTATAGCGGCATCAAAACCATGACAGATTATATCACCAATTTCAGAAGAATCTCACTGACCATGCGCTACAAGTTCAACGCTACCAAGAGTAAGTACAAGGTACCGGAGCCGGAGAAAGCCAGAAAAACCGTATGTAACAAGAAATCGTTATATTTGTAGGACGAAAAAGTGATATCACCTTATCAACAGCCACATGAAACACAAAATAAAACCCATTCTCTATATAGCAGGCATCTTGCTGCTGTTTGCTACTTGCACAAGGCAACCGCACGCAAGTGCTCTGCTACGACAAACGGACTCTTTGCTGCATCGTCACCAACCAGATTCTGCCTTGCAACTTCTATTTAATATCAAGGATGAAACGTCTCTTCCGGAAGCGGAACGGATGAAACTGGTATGGAACAAGGCGATGGCCCACTACCAGCTGGAAATGTCTCTGTTAGAAGATTCCCTGCTCTATCAGGCTATTGCCTACTACCGCCAACAGCCAACAGATACCGCACGACTGCTGGATACTTACCTGCTCGAAGGCATGTACCTGAGGTGGAAAGAAGCAAACGATGAGGCTATCACAGTGTTCGACAAAGGCATTGCTCTGGCCATCTCCCGAAAAGACACCACCAACATGTTAGTGCTGCAGCGCAAGAAACTGGAAGTGCTATACAAGCAAAGCCGTTTTTTAGAGTGTAAAGCGATGATTGAAGACATGCTTCGCATTGCCCACAAACTACCGGTGAAGGAGCATTACCAGATGGTATATTCACTGGCCCTCGTATCGCAATTGGGAGGAGATACATCGAACATTGATTGTCCGGAGAAAGGGTTTCAACTGGCATTAGAGGCCGGTGATACCTTGTTCGCCCATCATATTCTGCGAAACCATGGCTGTATGCTGGTAGGAGCACACAGATACAGGGAAGCCATCGCCCAATTCCAACGGCTTATCCGTCTCAATCCCGATTTCCTGCCGTATGCTGTCCAGTTAAGCCTGGCAGAGATTTATATAAACTTAGGAAAGAATGATTCGGCGTTCTATTATTTGGATAAAGCTGCCCAAAGCATGGACAAAGAGCAAAAGCAGAAAAAAGACCAAATCATGTTATCATTCAAATCCTTATATTATCAGATGCAGTCCGCATTAAATGAAAGAATGGGCCTTCCATATAGCGGACAGGTATTCAGACGGTATTGCGACTCCATCACAGAAGACCTCAAAGACAAGCACAACACGGCATTGCGGCAGCAGGAAACCAGAGCCCAGCTGCAACAACGGAACTACGAACTCATCATCAACCGCCAGCAGATGGAACTCCGCATCGCGGTAATTGTATCCTTGCTGTTAGGAGTGATTCTGGCACTTATCGTCCTCTACCAGCAGAACCTGAAGAAGAAGGAACGCACCATTCGCCGTCTTTCCAGCGAACTACAAAAATACAGTAAACAGTTAAAGGACAACGAGGTATTGATGGCACAAAACAATGAAAGTATCCAGGAACTGCAAATGCAACTCTCTACCCAGAAAGCCAGTGAACAGGAAGCGCAATTGTCGCTCATCAAGCAACTGGAAGAACAGAACCGACAACTGAATCTTGCCAACCAAAATCTGCAACACCAGATTGAAGCGCACTGGAAACAATTGAAAAGCGCACCGCTCAAAACTCCACATCTTCAGGAACTCACCACCGAAATGCTGCGACTCAAAGAAAGAGAAGAGGCACTGACCGGACAACTGATTTCTACCCATCCGTTAGTGGCTGAACTTCGGAGCAAACCACGCTTTCTGCAACCCGAGGATTTTGTCCGGATTGCCACATTGGTCAACAAAATCTATCCTCATTTCACCGAACGGCTTACGGAAACTTTCCCCAACCTGACCGAACTGGACCAGCAGCTCTGCATCCTCATCAAATTAGGCTTCAGTGTGTCGCAAATAGCTGTATTCATGGCGGTATCCCCCACCTCCGTATCGCAGCAAAAATCAAGGATGAAGAAACGCATCCTGCAACAAAAAACGGACAGCTTTACCGAAGGAGAAACGCTGGATTTATGGCTTCACAGATTCTAAAAAAGGCCCTCTGTATATATACATACAAAAAGAAAACAATATAAAACACTAACTTTCAGCAATTTACAAAACAAAGGCTGTATATATGGATTTATTTTAAAGTAAATAAGAATGCGCTAACTTTGCCAAAAGTATAATTATAGCGTGAAAAAATAAACCCCAGAGAAAAGATGAATCGTTTGAAAAAGACATACGAAAAACGAAATGCGACCCAGCCAAAAATGAATCACAAAAGCCATATCCAGCACATTCAGACGCTGACCAACGAAATGGAACAATTGAGGGAAAGAGAACACAGACTGGCCGAACGACTCATCTCTGAGCAGCCGCTCATCAACGAATTGCGCCACAGCCCGCGCTTCATTAAAGAAGCAGACAAAAGTTGCCTGGCTGCTTTGGTAGACGACGTGTACAATAACTTCACTTCACGCCTCACCACCCGTTTCCCGAATCTGACGGAAATGGATATCCAATATTGTATTCTTATCAAACTTCATTTTACGGTATCGCAAATTGCCGTACTATCGGCCATCTCTCCTACTTCAGTCTACCAGCAGAAATCACGGATGAAGAAGCGCATCCAAGCACTGGAACCCGAACTCTTCACGGATGGGGAAACACTGGACGAGTGGCTGAACAAATGGTAAAAGGAGGTTTTTCACGCTATATCCCCTCCTTCTGAAAGATTTGTGTTATCTTTGAGCAGATAAAATCCGTAATCTTTCATACAGCTTATTATTATGATACAACAAACTACTTTCACACTCCGGGCACGCGCGCGTGGCTTTCACCTCGTGACCGACGAAGTACTCAGTCACCTGCCTGCCTTACCCAAGACCGGACTACTCAATCTTTTTATCCAACATACCAGCGCCGGACTGTCGGTCAACGAAAACTGCGATCCTGACGTACGCAGCGACATGGAAAAGATATTCAACAACCTGGTGCGCGAACGCGAATCCTGGTACGACCATACGCTGGAGGCTGGGACGATATGCCTGCCCATGCCAAATCCTCACTGGTGGGCGCCAGCCTGTCTATTCCCATCACCGACGGACGACTGAACTTAGGCACCTGGCAGGGAATCTACCTCTGTGAATTCCGCAACCACGGAGGAGGACGGCGCATCGTGGCCACCATCCTCGGAGAATAACTCAAGGAACAAGCTGTGGCGTGGAGAGGCTGAGACTGTCAGTGAAACATTTTCCGGCTTCTCCGGTCAATACCACGCGCGACAAGTCGATTTCTTCTGCAGCCGCTTCCGAAATTACTCCCTTGGCCGCCATTCTGCGGGCTACCAGCCGGAAGTGTCCTTCCTGATTTTCTTTCAACCGTCCATTAGCTTCGAACGAACTGCGATAATGCTTCGGCTTCGGAATAATGGAAGCCAGGTAAATGCATTCTTCCAGCGTCAGTTGCGACGGACGCTTGCCAAAATAAAACTCTGAAGCCTCTAACAGCCCATACACTCCCGGCCCCCATTCGGCGATATTGAGATACACTTCGAACATCCGTTCCTTTGAGGTAAGCCGGTTCTGTTCTATCAGCCAGACAATCAATGCTTCCTCCAGTTTCCGTGCGATGTTTTTCCGACGATTCAGGAACACATTCTTGACCAGCTGCATGGAAATTGTACTTCCTCCGCGTGCAAAGCGACGTTCTTTCAAATCGTAAACCATCGCTTCACGAATGGCGTCGGGAAGGAATCCCTGATGATAAAAGAATCCTCCGTCCTCGCTCTGCAATACGGCCATGCGCATCAGCTGCGGCACACTGTCAAGAGGAAGGAAATGATTCCACGACGGCCCACCGGAAAAGTGCGTACGGGCATCTCATTCTCGTAGGCCGTATACTCAAACTCTTCTGACATCTTGCCAAGGTCAGTTGTTCCGTAACCCAGTATCCGGAAATGCTGCGGACGCAGGTCGGAATAAAACTTCAGGCTGTCAGGACGAGACAAATCGGCATCCAGTTCGAAATCGTATGCCAGTTCTCCTTCCACCCGAATCCCTTCCAGGTTCTCAAAAAGTCCATGCGGAAGGGAATTGAAAAGCTCCTTAGCCGGAAACAGGGTTGATGTATGGAAGCCATAAGGTGGCTGGGCGGTTCTACCCGCAGGTAGGGATGAAACTGCAAGTCATTGAAACGTATCGTACTGCAACTGTCCAGTTCCAGGGCATGCGGTTCCACATTCAACTGAAAATCCAACTTCCCATGATTCAGGTTAATACGCTCCGGCGACAAGCGACGATGGAAGACTTTCAGTCCGTCTACCTCCGTCTGACCAAGCAACACCATTTTCTCATCTTCCTCCTGCTGCGTGAAACTTAACCACAACCGGTCGAAGGCCACTTCCGCTCCCAAACGGCGGCGAATGTAGGCACAGTCAGTTCAGGTGCCTGAATGCAGACCGACACACGGCGCTCACCGGAATTGATTTCTCCCTCCGTTTCCCAATGCTGTGTATGTCCTTCTTCTACAAAAGTAAGCTGGCTACGGAACCGGTGATTCTCAATATTGAATTCCGGTACATACAGGCTGACGGAATCGCTGTCCTTCCGTTCGCGCACATGCAGACGGGTGAGACGCCCCTCAGAAGGCAACAAACGGAACACTCCATTCAGCAAGGTTTGCACACGCTTGTCATATCCCGCCTTTTCGGGAGCCCGTTCCGTTTCTTTTTCACCATTCGATCTGCTTCGGAACAAGAAATCATAATTAGCCTGCTGGTTCTCTTTAACAAAATCCACCGTCAATCCGTCCAACGCCACATCCATCACCTCCACATTTCCTTTCAGCAATTGCCAGAAGCCTAAATTAAACGTGGCCGACCGAAGTGTCAATAATGTATCCCTCTCCTCGGGAGCAACTGACAGCCCGTTCAGGAAAAGACATCCGGTTCCCTCAAAGCGCAACTCATCGTAATGCACTTCCAGTCCGTACCGCTCCTCCACTTGAGTAATCTTTCTTTCTGCCATCCGGTTCAAGATACGGTTACGGAAAATCCATAGTCCGCCGGCCAGTAACAGCAATAACAGCAGCAAGCCTGCACCTGTATAAATCAGTATTCGTTTCATAACGTCCTTATTCCATGCTGCAAAGGTAAAAAATATTCAGCTAAAATATCATAGATTTTTCGCCCGGATAATCCACAAATTCGCACAAATAGTTTCAAAATCACAACAATCACAAACAATTTGAACTTATTTGAATTTGTTTTGAAACAAAAATACAATTACTTTTGAGAAAAATGAAAGACGACAAAAAACATTTACAGCAGGAATTAAAGAAATCAAAAAACGGACACATTCTTTTACAAAGAATATTCCCTGCGTCCGCATATTCATATCACACGCATCAGGGGAATGAGCGTATAAAATGAAAACACTATGAAACAACTTGTCAAACTATTCAGCATTGTATTTTGTGCCATGGCTCTGTATGCCTGCGGAAGTGACGACGAACCAGGCAAAAGCGCATTACAAGACCAGTTTATTGATGTAGACAACAGTGAATACACTGAAGGAAGCATTCCCGTAGGAAATACCCCCATGCTTCAGGCTGCAACTTTCGATAAAGCAGCTCTTCCCGGAGGGACATCCTATCTTACTTTAAATTCCTACGAAGAATTAGACTATGTAAATATTGGTGTAGAAGGAGAATCTGGATACCTTAAAGTAAAGTTGGATACACCAGTAACCGCACAAGGACGCGCCACCACAAATGATAAAATCTATACCTATACCGTACTCGTATTATTAAGCCAGAATCTGACTAGCAGTTTTACCCTTGTATTTACCACAGTTAACAAACAAGGTGAAGTTTCCTCTCAATTTACAAGTAAAACCAACTACATAGAAGCTGGTACAGGCGATTTACAAGTCAACTTGCGTTTCAGCAATGAAAAAGACGTGGATTTGTATGTCGTAGAACCCAACGGAAATGTCATTTATTACGGCCAACCTTTCCCATATTATTCAAAAGAATACGAGATTATCAATGACTGGCTGGAAAGTGATGATTATGAAAATGAGCCAGATGTTGAATGGGGAAAAATCGGATTGGATATTGACTCTAATGCAGGTTGTGACATTGACGGGAAAAACAGTGAAAACATTTTCTTTAAAACAGATTGCATGCAAAAAGGAACATATCAGGTATGGGTAAATATGTTTGCAAACTGCGACCCTTCTATTGCTACGAACTACACTATTAGAGTCACCTACAAAGGCATGGCGGTTACTCCTAAATCCGGAAGCAATCCGACATCTGGAGTGTTTCCTATAGGAACTCCCGACAATGAAATTGACGATGAATTAACTGGAGCTACAAAAATAATGGAGTTCACCATCAATGAAGGTATCGAACCGGGAAGAAGTGCGGCAGTAACAGCCAAGAAACATTTGATAAAAAAAGAATTCAACATGTTATTTGCGAACTAATACTTTGTCTTTTATAAAGACAACCTATAGATCTCTCTTTACTAATTTCATTCCGTACGTTCCGGTGACAAATTCTTCACTCAACACAGGTCGCCGGAACAGTACGGAATGTTTTTATCTACAAGAATCGGGTGCTGTTTCATGGATATTCCAAAAGAAATCGTATCTTTACACCATAATCATTTTTTATTAACTAAAAACTTTAGAATTATGGCTAGTAGAAGATCATTGAAAAAAACAGTCAATTATATTACAGAACTGGCAGCAGGACTCTGTCTGGTAGAATCAGCAAACGCAAATGCAGAAAAACGGGAAGCTTACAGCGAAGTATTCCTGCAGATTATCAACCTGCGTAATGACATCATCAGCCGCATCAGCCACACAGAGCCGGGCAGCGTGAAACTGTTCTACAAGAAACTAAGAGCAGACTTCAATGCTGAAGTAGACAACGTGTTCAAGAAATTGGAAGAACTGTCGAAATAACAGCACATGAAACAAGCTATCTGCCGGTTTATCTATCACAAGCTGCTGGGCTGGAAAGCAGAAGTAAGTGTACCCGATTTTAAGAAGTGCATCATCTGTGCGGCTCCGCATACTACCAACTGGGACTTGTTCATCGGAAAATTGTTTATCACAGCCATAGGGCGTGAATCGGGTTTTCTGATGAAAAAGGAATGGTTCTTCTTTCCATTGGGAATCATATTCCGAAAAATGGGAGGTATCCCCGTTCACCGCGACAAGCGTACTTCTATGGTAGACCAACTGGTGCAACGCATTGAAAAAAGTGACACATTCCATCTGGCCATTACACCGGAAGGAACACGTTCAGCGAATCCCGACTGGAAAAAGGGATTCTATTACATTGCCTTGGGGGCAAAAATTCCGATTGTATTGATTGGAATAGATTATGAAAAGAAGTGCATTACAGCAGGAAAATACCTCTTGCCCACGGGTGACATTGAAAAAGACATGAAGGAAATCAAGTTATATTTCAAGGATTTCAAAGGGAAACACCCTGAGAAATTTACCATAGGAAATATTGACTGAAATGAATCAAAAAAACGTCCTTGCGTTTCGTTACGAACGCAAGGACGTTTTCTTTTAAACGCAAGTGCGTTTCAACCAAAACGCTTTGACGTTTTAGTTCAAACACAAGGACGTTTGAAAATAAACGCCCTGACATTCTGAAAATGAATGCCAGGCGCCTTTTATGAATTTGTAAGCTATTGATTTACAACAACAAAGAAATATACTCCTTCATTTCAGGAACCGCACGACGTGCTTCCTGATACAGTTTATACTGTGCCAGTGTACGCACATAGTTGTGTTCAGCATATTTTATCTGATAATATGTATCCCCGTTGATATAGTCGGCCAGGAAACGTACGGCCTGCATATATGGGAACAACATCACAGCGTATGGCAGCATCTCTATCTCCAGCGGAGTAAGGAAACTCTTGGCCGATTCGATGTATCCTTTAGCAAAGGCACGGAAAATATCCATGTTGAAATGAATCTTGTTCAAGTCAGGTTCATCTTCAGGAGCCGTATTTCCGGCAGAACGAAGGAAATCACCGAAATCAGAGAAGACGAAACTTGGCATGGTCGTATCCAAATCGATTACGCACAGTACGTTTCCATCTTTATCAAACAACATGTTGGATACCTTCGTATCACAATGGCAGATACGTTTCGGAAGTTTTCCTTCCCGATACAGACGTTCTGCAGCACACATTTCATCTGCATCTTTCTCAATATCATCTACCAGTGACTGCACTTTCTCCATACGTCCGGCTGCATTCTGTGCCACAGCTTCACGCAACTGCTGCATACGGAATTCCATATTGTGGAAATCAGGAATGGTTTCCCCTAACTTTTCAGGCAGGTCGGCAGCATGGCTTCAAACTCACCAAACTTCACACCTACCAGATACGAAGATTCGGGAGTTACCGCTTCCAGTGTCTGTGATTCCGGAATGAACACACACACACGCCAGTAGCGTTCGCCATCAAAATAATATGTTTTTCCTTCGGCAGTCGGTACAAAGCGAAGCACTTTGCGGTCTATATCCGTTTCATGAGCCTTTTCCAGCTTTTCGCGAATATGACGGGTCACACATTCAATGTTGTGCTGAAGAAGTTCCACATCCTTGAAAACCTGATGATTGACACACTGCAATATATAATCGCAAGCCTGCGGATCTTCTGTCTGAACTTTATAAGTCTGATTAATCAAACCGGCTGTCAAAGGAATTATTTCCCCTACCTTTCCAACCTCCGGAAATTGTGCAATAATTTCATTAAGTGACTTCATGGTTAGCAAATAAATTAGGTTTATTATATTATTTAATTAGAATCTATACTTATTCAATATACCTTTTAAAATATTCTGATTTTTCTACACTGCAAATATAGGGAAGTTTTTACGGATTACCTTCATCTCATTGTAATATTTTCTACAAAATCTTTGCAGAATAACAAAAAGTTTATAGATTTGCGCCCGTTAATAAAACTAGACTCTATGAAAGCCACCATGAAAACACTCTCAGCAATTCTGATTTGCTGTTTTATTTCTACTATACAAATGTATGGAGAAAATATTCAACGCCCTGAAAGCGAAAACTATGTAAAAGGAGTAGAAGCTCTCAATGAAGGAAACCCTGAAGCGGCTTATACTTATTTGAATGCAGAAATCAATGAGCACCCTGACAACGGATATGCACATTGCTACATGGCACTTATCTGCAACTTCTGCAATGATACCAAACTGGCACTGAAAGCATTGAACTCCAGTCTGGAACTTATTCCGGAAGCTGATACAGAATATCGTTCATTCGCACACTATTCCAGAGGCGTGCTGCTGACCAATCTGAAAATGTGGGAACATGCTGAAGCTGATTTGAATGAAGCAATTCGTCTGAATCCGGAAGATGTGGAAAACTACAAATCGCGTGCGCAACTCTATTTTGAGACTGAACGCTATGAAGAGTCACTCGACGACCTGACACGCGCACTCAAACTTGACAGCAAGGCTGATGTAAACGACCTAGTATTGCAACTTATGGCAGTAGCTCCTACTTCCGAATTCATGGAACGCATCACTGCTACCTACCAGCAACTGGACCAAGTTACGATTCATTAATAGTCCATACAATAACATTATACTTGAAAGCCATCTCAGTCTCTGAGATGGCTTTTTCATTTGCAGGAGAGCAAATGATTTTCTATTTTTGCAAAAAGTACCGATTTACTAACATTTTATCAATAAAAAAAGAATGAATCAAACAAAAGGGCATCCAAAAGGACTTTATTTACTCTTCGTAACTGAAATGTGGGAACGGTTCAGTTACTATGGCATGCGCGCACTGTTCATGCTCTACATGGTACAGGCGTTGCTTTTCGACAAGGAAATGGCTTCACAAGTGTATGGCAGTTACACGGGGCTGGTGTATCTCACCCCGCTCATCGGCGGATACATTGCCGACCGCTACTGGGGCAACCGGCGATCCATCGTGGTTGGCGCACTGACCATGGCACTCGGTCAGTTCCTGCTGTTCCTCAGTGCCTGCTATTTTCAGGAGGTGGCATTAGCCAAATACCTGATGTTTTGCGGACTGGGACTGCTGATTTTAGGAAACGGTTTTTTCAAGCCCAATATCTCGACCATGGTGGGACGGCTCTATACACCCGATGACAACCGGAAGGACTCGGCCTTCACCATCTTCTATATGGGTGTAAACGTAGGCTCTACCCTCGCCCCGCTGGTATGCGGACTCGTAGGAAATACCGGACATCCGGAGGACTTCAAATGGGGATTCTTAGCTGCCTGCATCGGCATGATACTGGGAGCAACCGTATTCCAGATTTTCAAGAACAAATACATCTGCGACCCCGACGGCAATCCGGTAGGTGTTGCCCCACAAAGAAGCGCATCAACCGCACAGCAATCAGAAACTTCTTCACAGAAATCCACTTCGCGCACCCTTCTGATGATCGGAAGCACCCTTCTGCTTACCTTGCTTTTCTCCATCAACTGGAATGCAGACAGCGCGCACCTGTTTGCCGACGCCGACTGGATTGGTTCACTGATTTACGCCACTACCATCGTCATGCCGGTGATTATCATTACCGACCACTCACTGAGCCGACACGAGAAACTGCGTATCGGAGTGATTTACATCATTGCATTTTTCGTTATCTTCTTCTGGGCAGCCTACGAACAGGCCGGTGCTTCACTCACCTTCTTTGCCGACGAACAGACCGACCGCCACATCGGAGGATGGGAAATGCCAGCTGCCTACTTCCAGTCATTCAACCTATCATGATTGTGACACTGGCCCCTATCTTTGCAGCAGTATGGTCATTCTTGGGTAAAAGAGGCATTGAGCCAAGTTCTCCCCGCAAGCAAGCCATCGGACTGGGATTGTTAGCGTTAGGTTATCTGTTTATTGCTTTCGGAGTGAAAGACATTGAACCGGGTGTGAAAGTCAGCATGGTATGGCTCACTGGTCTTTACCTGATTCACACCATGGGCGAACTCTGTCTGGCACCTATCGGACTTTCGCTGGTCTACAAACTGTCGCCTGCCCGTTTTTCTTCATTGCTGATGGGCGTATGGTACCTCAGTACCTCGCTGCCAACAAGTTTGCCGGTCTGCTGAGCGGTTACTATCCGGAACATGGGGTAAGCAAAAGCTTCATGGGCTATCCCATTGAAAATCTATTCGACTTCTTCATGCTTTTCGTGTTCATGAGCGGAGCAGCTGCCGTTATCCTTTTCCTGCTCTCAGGAAAATTGAAGAAAATGATGGAAGTATAAAGAACTGACTTCACATACCCATAAAAAACGCGGGCCTCTCTATCGAAAGGTCCGCGTTTCCTTTATAATAAGTTCTCACTTTGAAGAAACTGATTATTTCATCAGTTCTGCAAGTTTTGCTTCCAGGTCCTCACCACGCAAGTCACGAGCTACGATTGTACCGTCTTTTGAAACCAGCAAAGTAGCCGGATGGCACGCACGCCATACAAAGCCGCACCTTCACACTGCCAGCCTTTCAGGTCAGACATCTGCGGCCAAGTGATGTTCAAATCTTTGATTGCTTTCTTCCAGCTTTCTACATCGTTATCCAAAGATACACCTACAATGCCGAAGCCTTTTGCCTTATATTTCGCATAAGCTGCTACTACATTCGGCATCTCCATGCGGCAAGGTCCGCACCAGCTGGCCCAGAAATCAATCAGTGTATAGTTGTTGGCAGCAATGAAGTCAGACAATTTCACCGGTTTGCCTTCCGGAGTATTCAGCGTAAAATCGATAAATTTCTTTCCTACTGATGTCTTAGCCACAGTCTCTACATGCTCCTTCAACGCCTTTACATCTTCATTGTCAGCAAAAGCAGCCGGAATTTTCTCCAACAAAGGCTGTACTTTTTCTACTTCGAAAGAAGAGCCGAACATGGTCAGCAAATGTACACCTGCAGCACTTGCAATATTTTCAGACACGAGCTGATAAATACGGTCCATACCTTCTGTCTCTTTCTTGTCGAGTACTTCCATCAGTGAATCACGCTGAACTTCAGTCAGCAAGGTATCACCCTTAATCTTCTGATACATGTCGTTCATTTCCTTACCAATCTTCTGGTATTCATCCATGAATTTCTGATAAGTATCGTTGTTAGGTGTTCCTGAAATACGGCTTTCCATCGGGCTCAGATTTACCTGAATGTTTCCTTTTTCTACAAACACCATGGCAGCCATACGGGCATCTCCCTTCATGTAAGTTACGAAACGAGATACAGCCACTGAATCGGGAGTTCCCTTAAACTCAAAAGTTCCGTTTTTTACAACTACAGAATCAAGTGCTTCAAAACCTTCTTCTGTCTGTTTCTGCAAGAATACGGTATCACCATCGGCCACACCTTCGGCTGTACCCTTAATGATATAGCCTGCTTTTTCCTGACAAGCAGCCAAAGACATCAGTCCGGCTGCTGCAAATAATACAATTTTTTTCATCTTATACGTTTATTCCGGTTTTTGTTGAAAATAACGGGGGCAAAGATAATCGTTTCAGAGGAAACAGCCCTATTTTTTACAAAAGAAAAAGCACACAGCAAAGCAGATAAGCACCGCGACACACTTCATCCGGCAATCCAGCATAATCTGTCAGCCCGCTAAACTCCAGCGAAGAGAAAAAAAGCGTAATGAAAAGAAGCACGACAAAGTACGTAGCCCGGCTCTTGTAAAGATAAGCCATTCCTTCTACTACATCCGAATCGTCCAAATAGGAATCGGAAGCAAAACCATACACGATAGAAGGCAAAGCTACTCCTAATGAACACACTCCCCAGAATCCATCAGCCAACGGAGAATCTGACAACGTACCGATGGCACTACGCACCGTATTCCAAGGACCAAAAGCCAGCAAGACACACAGTCCGACGTACACTAAGAAAGTGACGGCAGCCAGTCCCATTCCCCGTTTCTCCTTTCGGGAGAATTTCCGGGTGCCCGACACCATCCTGTGACAGGCATCGCCCAATCCGGAATGAAGGAACAAGCCTCCTCCAAAAAAGAGACACACCACGGCTTGAAATACGGGAGAAAGAATATAATCATCTAAAAGCGTACGCAAGAGCCACCGCAGTCCTTCGTCACTCAAAAGACTGCGTACACCTTCCCACTCATAAATACTGCCGGTCCATGACAACAAGGCAGCCAGCAAAAACAGCAGCAGGAAGCAGGTGGCCGGGTGCAGGCTGAATTTATTCTTCATCGGGTTCCAGATTGTCGATGTCAAGTATGCGCAACTCAAACGCACGGGTTACCAAGCGGCAGGCATTGACTCCTGTCCGTTCATCGGAGCGGAACAAGCGGTTTACAAGTTCATTCTGCCGTTTCTCTATCGATTTTACCCCAAAAGGCATGCCTTTGAGTTGGTTATCATTTCCTTGGTATAACCCAGTGCCAGATGACGGAGAAGTCGTTCGTCGTACTCGTCAATGTCATAATCGATAATTGCCTCCTGACGACGCTGTTCCACTTCCACCGTCTGCATGAAACGGGCTACAATCTTTTCCAGTATCGGCTCGTTAAATACCATCTTCTTTCCATCCATGACGGCCTGCACATCGGTCGCAGTCAACAGTTCACCGGTCTTCAAGATGATGCCTACTGCCCCAGCCCGAAGCGCATCCACCCAAAGTTTCTCGTTCAGAATTTCTCCGGTGAAAATAAGCACCTTCAGCTCCGGACGTTCCCG
>ENA-OQAZ01000100-OQAZ01000100.1-human-gut-metagenome-genome-assembly--contig:-NODE-100-length-42290-cov-3.290800_pt1 | contig 42290 bp, 46 predicted proteins | sample MGYA00242737_ERZ504531 | MGnify/ENA primary metagenome ERZ504531 (study PRJEB26092, sample SAMD00036244) | human gut metagenome | host: Homo sapiens | study: EMG produced TPA metagenomics assembly of... | reverse complement strand
GACAGATGCAGACGGAAAACAAGAATTTTACAACAGGAAACAGTGAGAGTGGATATGTTCTTTGCAAGAAGTATTGAGGATATCCAGAAAGCCGGATCTGTTGTACTGGAAGGTACAGACGTTGCAGACGCTGAGGGAGGTGCTTATCAGGATTCATCCACAAGCTCCCAGAAATATGCAGTCAGCCTGACTCTTACAAAGAATGGAAAAACCAAATTTGCGGAAGCTACCAAGGCAAATGTTGGAAAGCAGATTGCAATCGTATATGACGATCAGGTTTTAAGCGCTCCGAATGTAAATGAGGAGATTTCCGGTGGAAAAGCGCAGATCACCGGAATGGCAAGTACAGAAGAGGCACAGAATCTTGCTTCTTACATAAGAATCGGTTCTTTAAGTCTTGAGCTTACCGAACTTCGTTCCAGCGTAGTTGCTGCACAGCTTGGTGAAGAAGCCATTGCAACAAGTGTAAAAGCCGGAGCTATCGGTCTTGTGATCGTTATGCTGATCATGATCATCGCATACCGTATTCCAGGTCTGGTTGCATCTATTGCACTGGTTCTTTATACAACCTTAATGCTGATCACACTGAATGCCTTTGATATCACCCTTACGCTTCCGGGTATTGCAGGTATCATCCTGGGCATTGGTATGGCAGTGGATGCCAATGTTATCATTTACGCCAGAATCCGTGAGGAGATCGCGGCAGGTCTTTCTGTCCATGCAGCGATCAAAAGTGGATTCAGCAAAGCGTTTTCCGCTATTTTTGATGGAAACATCACAACACTGATTGCGGCTTGTGTGCTGATGTGGCTGGGCTCCGGTTCTGTTAAGGGATTTGCCTACACACTGGCAATGGGTATCGTGATCTCCATGTTTACAGCACTGGTCATATCCAGGCTTGTTATTAATGCGGTATATGCAATTGGCGTTCGTGACCCGAAATTCTATGGTATTGCCAAGGAACGTAAGGTTGTGGATTTCATTGGAAAGAGAAAAATCTTCTTTGTTGTTTCAATTATCCTGATCCTTTGCGGGCCTGTAGGAATGCTGGTCCACAGTAATGTGATCGGGGACAAAGCAATGAATTACAGTCTGGAGTTTTCTGGTGGTACTTCTACCAATGTAACCTTCAATAAAGAGATGGATATCAAGGAAATCGATTCCGAGGTAACACCGGTTGTTGAGGCAGTGACAGGTGATAAGAATGTACAGCCGACCAAGGTGCAGGGAACCAATCAGGTTGTGATCAAAACACGTTCTCTGGATCTTAAGGAACGTGAAGCACTGAATAAGGCATTGGAGGAAAATTTTGATGTAGATACAAGTCTGATCACATCGGAGAATATTTCCGCTACTGTCAGCAATGAGATGAGAAGAGACGCTATCGTAGCGGTTATCGTAGCTGCGATCTTCATGCTTCTTTACATCTGGTTCCGCTTCAAGGATATCCGCTTTGCAAGCAGTGCAGTACTTGCACTTCTTCATGATGTCCTGGTCGTACTTGCGTTTTATGTTATTTCCAGAACATCTGTGGGAAATACATTTATTGCGTGTATGCTGACGATCGTAGGTTATTCCATCAATGCTACTATTGTCATCTTCGACCGTATCCGTGAGAATATGAGAGGCAGAAAGAAAGTTGAGGATGAGAAACTGAAAGAGATCGTAAATACCAGTGTTACAGAAACTTTGACACGAAGCATTTACACATCCCTGACAACATTTGTAATGGTTGCAATTCTTTATGTAATGGGTGTTTCCTCAATTAAAGAATTTGCAGCACCGCTGATGGTAGGTATCGTCGGTGGAGCATATTCTTCTGTATGCATCACTGGTGCTCTGTGGTACACCATGAAAACATTCAGAAAAAATCGTGTTGCAGCACCGGCAGCTGCAGCAGCTTCCGCAAAGATTTCTTCCGAGAAATCTGAGAAAAAGGTAAAACAGCCATCCGGACAGCAGACAGCTCAGCAGCAGCCGAAGAAGAAAAACCGTAAAAGAGTTGCCGAGCGCCTTGCAGCGCAGGAGGCAGCAAAGCAGCAGAAGGATGAGGAAAAATCTGAATAAAATTGCTGAATAACAGAAACGTTCCGTACCGGGAAAGAATATTTCCTGGCGGAACGTTTTTTTGTGTGGCATAAAAAACTTGCAGCTGTGCAGGAGTATGAGTTACAATACGGTTATTGTGTTGCTTTGAAGAAAGAAAGCGGCAAAGCATCAAGGAGGAAACAACATGGAACGATGGGTTGTTGCTGCAAAACGGGCGGATTTTGCGGCAATTGGAAAAGAGTTCGGAATTGATCCGGTGATCGCCAGACTGATCCGAAACCGGGATGTACAGGACAGGGATGAAATTCGCAGATATCTTTATGGAAAGGTGGACGAACTGGCTTCTCCGCATTTGATGAAAGATGTGGATAAGGCAGTGGAGATCCTGCGGAATAAAATAAAGGAAAAAAACGCATCCGTATTATAGGCGATTATGACATTGATGGGGTAGTATCGACCTTCATTCTGATCAAAGGACTGAAGCGTGCAGGAGCTTTGGCAGATACATATATTCCGGACCGTGTGGCAGATGGATATGGAATCCATGAGACTTGATCGAAAGAGCAGTGAATGATGGGATTGACGTAATTGTTACCTGTGATAATGGAATTGCGGCGTACAATGAAATCACTATGGCTAAAGAGAAGGGAATGACGGTGATAATAACCGATCATCATGAAATTCCCTATAAAGAAACGGAAGATGGAAGAGAACTGATCCTTCCGCCGGCTGATGCCATTGTAAATCCAAAACAGCCGGACTGTAATTATCCGGAGAAAAGATTGTGCGGAGCAGTTGTTGCGTTGAAGCTGGTGACAGCTCTCTATGAGGCATGCGGGATTCCGGAAAAAGAGCTGGAAGATTTTCTGGAATTAGGAGCCATTGCCACGGTGGGAGACGTGATGGATCTTCAGGGTGAAAACCGCATCCTTGTAAAGGAAGGCCTGAAACGACTTTCCCACACTTCTAACAAAGGTCTCCGTGAACTGATCCGTGCCAATGGCCTGGAGGAGGGGCCGATCACTGCCTATCATGTAGGGTTTGTGCTGGGACCATGTATCAATGCCAGTGGAAGACTGGATACCGCTGCACGTTCTCTGAAACTGCTCTGTGCGGAGACGGAAGATGAAGCAGCAAAACTTGCCGGTGATCTGACTGCGCTGAATCAAAGCAGAAAAGCTCTCACAGAAGAGGGAAAGGAAGCAGCGATCCGTATTGTGGAAGAGACAGAAATCGGACAGGACAGGGTTCTTGTGATCTATCTACCGGACTGTCATGAAAGTCTGGCTGGAATTATTGCAGGACGTATTCGAGAAAAGTACAATAAACCGGTCTTTGTCCTGACAAAAGGTGAAACAATGGTGAAAGGCAGCGGACGTTCCATAGAAAGCTATTCTATGTTTGAGGAACTGGTAAAATGTGGAGATCTGATGGAACAGTATGGCGGTCATCCTATGGCGGCAGGATTATCCATTAAAGAAGAAAATGTGGAAGAGTTCCGTAGACGGTTAAACGAAAACTGTACTCTGACAGAAAAGGATCTGGCTCCAAAGATCCTGATCGATGTACCAATGCCGGTTTCTTATATAAATAAGGAACTTGTGGAAGAGATATCCCTGCTGGAGCCTTTTGGAAAAGGAAATACCAAACCGATTTTTGCACAGAAGGGACTTCGGGTTTTAAGCAGCCGTATTCTTGGCAAAAATAGGAATGTGGCGAAGCTCCAGCTGTCAGATGGCGCTGGTTGTGTAGTGGAAGCAGTATATTTTGGCGAAGCGGACGAATTTGTTGATAGAATAAAAAACTGTGGAAGTATGGCGGTCACATATTATCCTGAGATCAACCGTTATCAGGGAAGAGAAACTTTACAGATCGTGATCCGGAATTATATTACAGAATAACGGGAGAAGGTATCACTAAAATGCAGGTCCTGACAGCAAGTAATTGACTGTTAAACAGGAAAGAAAGCTCTGTACTGGGCAATATGTAGTCCAGGGCCTGTCGTAATTCCGCGAGTTCTGTCGGGTTGCACATTGATTCCCTACAGAAAAAGTGCTATACTATCTAACATCTGATTGACAAATTAAACCATTGGAGGTTATTATGAAAAAAATAGAAGAATATGTAAGAAGTATCCCGGACTTTCCAGAGCCAGGGATTATTTTCCGTGATGTTACCAGCGTCCTTCAGGATGCGGATGGATTACAGCTTGCCGTTGATTCTATGCAGGATTGTCTGGAGGGTGTGGAGTTCGATGTGATCACAGGTCTTGAATCCAGAGGATTTATCTTTGGTATGCCGATCGCATATAATCTTCACAAACCCTTTGTTCTGGTCCGTAAAGCAGGAAAACTTCCATGCGAGACCGTTTCCAGAACCTACGATCTGGAGTATGGAAGTGCAACTATTGAGATGCATAAAGATTCCATCAAGCCGGGACAGAGGGTTGTTATCGTGGATGACCTGATCGCTACGGGTGGAAGTGTGGAAGCAGCCATCAAGCTTGTGGAGGAGCTTGGAGGTGTAGTTGTTAAAGTTGTTTTCCTCATGGAGCTTGCAGGTCTGAAAGGACGTGAGCGTCTCAAAGGTTATGATGTGGCATCTGTGATCTGTTACGACGGAAAATGATTTTTTGTCGGTGGAAGGGGATGTGAACTGTTGTAGTCATACGGCAGTATGAAATTGTGCACAGGCAGGTGGGATTTAATGGCAGAGACAAAAAATACGGAAAAACAAAACATTGAGATACAGAAGGAAGAAGAAAAAAGAGAGTCTGTTCGGAAGGCAGATGCGGCGGTGAAATCCATGCATGATTTTACAAGCCCTGAGATTCTTTATCAGGAGCTGATAAAAAGTGTCAAGAAATATCATCCGTCTACAGATATTTCCATGATCGAAAAGGCCTATAAAGTGGCCAGTGAGGCACATAAGGATCAGAAACGTAAATCCGGTGAACCTTATATCATTCATCCTCTCTGTGTTGCGATCATCCTTGCGGATCTTGAACTGGATAAGGAGACCATAGTGGCAGGTCTTCTTCATGATGCGGTAGAAGATACCTGGATGACTTATGAAGAAGTAGAAAAGGAATTTGGTTCTGAGGTAGCGCTTCTGGTAGATGGTGTTACCAAGCTGGGTCAGCTGTCATATTCTAAGGATAAGGTAGAGGTTCAGGCTGAAAATTTAAGAAAGATGTTCCTTGCAATGGCTAAGGATATCCGCGTTATCCTGATCAAACTTGCAGACCGTCTTCATAATATGCGTACCCTGCAGTATATGAGGCCGGAGAAACAGCAGGAGAAGGCAAGGGAAACCATGGATATCTATGCTCCTATTGCTATGCGGCTTGGTATTTCCAAGATCAAGGTGGAACTGGATGATCTTTCTCTTAAGTATCTGAAGCCGGATGTCTACTATGATCTGGTTGAAAAGGTTGCTCTTCGCAAAAGCGCCCGTGAGGAATTTGTTAATTCTATCGTGAAACAGGTAAAGCAGCATATGGAGGATGCTAACATCAGGCACAGGTGGATGGCCGCGTGAAGCATTTCTTCAGCATCTACAAGAAGATGGTCAATCAGGATAAAACCATTGATCAGATTTATGACCTGTTTGCTGTACGTATCATTGTAGATACTGTGAAGGACTGTTATGCAGCTCTTGGTGTTATCCATGAGATGTACAAGCCGATCCCCGGCAGATTTAAAGATTATATCGCAATGCCGAAGGCCAATATGTATCAGTCTCTGCATACAACGCTTATTGGTCCTAACGGACAGCCTTTCGAAATCCAGATCCGTACATTTGAAATGCATAAAACCGCAGAATACGGTATTGCAGCTCATTGGAAATATAAGGAAACTTCCGATGGTAAGAAACCTGGAAAGAGCGAGGAAGAGAAGCTGAACTGGCTGCGCAGATCCTGGAGTGGCAGCGTGATATGTCTGATAACCGGGAGTTCATGAGCCTTCTGAAAAATGATCTGGATCTTTTTGCGGACAGTGTTTACTGTTTCACTCCCCAGGGAGATGTAAAAACGCTTCCCAATGGCTCTACACCTATTGATTTTGCGTACAGTGTGCACAGTGCGGTAGGAAACAAGATGGTAGGTGCCAGGGTCAATGGCAAACTTGTTCCTATTGAATATAAGATCAAAAACGGTGACCGTATTGAGATCATAACTTCCCAGAATTCTCAGGGCCCCAGCCGTGACTGGCTGAAGATCGTAAAGAGTACACAGGCTAAGAATAAGATCAACCAGTGGTTTAAGAAGGAACTGAAGGAAGATAATATTCTGAAGGGTAAGGACATGCTGAATCAGTATGCCAAGACCAAGGGCTTTAAACTAGGCATATATACCAAGCCACAGTATATGGAATCGGTAATGCATAAATATGGTTTCCGAGACTGGGATTCTGTACTGGCAGCTATCGGACATGGCGGCCTGAAAGAAGGTCAGGTGTTTAACAAGCTGGTAGAAGCCTATGAGCGGGAGCATAAGAAGAATCTTACAGATGAACAGGTTCTGGAGGCAGCTTCCGAATCACAGGAGAAGCTTCATATTGCCAAGAGTAAGAGTGGTATTGTAGTAAAAGGTGTCCATGATGTGGCAGTTCGATTTTCTAAATGCTGCAGTCCGATTCCGGGAGATGAGATTGTGGGCTTTGTAACAAGAGGAAGGGGAATCACCATCCATCGTACAGATTGTGTGAATGTGCTCAACATGCCTGAGATTGACAGGAAACGTCTCATTGAAGCAGAGTGGCAGATGCCGGACAGAGCGGATTCCGAGAAATACGAAGCTGAGATCCAGGTTTACGCAAATAACCGTACCGGACTTCTGGTGGATATCTCCAAGATCTTTACAGAGAGGAAGATCGATCTTCGTTCCATTAACAGCCGTACCAACAAGCAGGAACGCGCCACGATTTCCATGTCCTTTAATGTATGCAGCAAACAGGAACTGAATTCTCTGATCGAAAAGATCCGTCAGGTTGAAAGTGTTCTTGATGTAGAGCGAACAACGGGCTGACCCGATAAACGGAGGAATTTTTATGAGTAAACTTGAAATGCAGCAGTGTGTGCTGGGCCAGGTGTTTACCAACTGCTATTTTTTGAAAAATAAAGAGACCGGAGAACTGCTGATCGTAGATCCGGGAGACTATGCAGAAAAAGTTTTTCAGAAAGTATCTCTTATGCAGGGAAAACCGGTGGGAATCCTTCTGACACATGGTCATTTTGATCACATCATGGCTGTAAAGAAAGTGAAGGAAAAATATCAGATTCCGGTTTATGCATGCAGGCAGGAAGAAGCAATGCTGGCAGAGCCCACGATAAATATGACTGCTGTTTATGGAAGTGCCTGTTCAATTAAGCCGGATGTCCTTCTGGATGACGGGCAGATCTTCGAAGCGGCCGGATTTTCCATCCAGATGTTCCACACACCGGGACATACCAAAGGAAGTTGCTGCTATTATATCAAAGAAGAGGGTGTGCTTTTCAGCGGAGATACATTGTTTTGCGGCTCTGTGGGAAGAACCGATTTTCCTGGCGGAAGTTCTGCTGAGATCGTAAGAAGCCTTCACAAGCTTGTGGATACTTTGCCGGAGGATACAGAAGTATTTCCGGGGCATGACGCATCCACAACAATTGGTTACGAAAAGAGGTATAATCCATTTGTATAAGATTGGAATTTTGTTTCAGAACAGAGATTTTGAGCATGATGTGTATGAGCTGATCAAAGCGTTTTATCCCGGGAATGAGATCATTTCTCTTTATGAAGAGGATGATGCGGATTATGATATCCGCTTCCGGGTTTCACGTGATGAAGAAGGGTATACCATCAGTTACAACAACGGAATAGAGAAAAAAACAGCTCATGGGGCTGTGATAGAAGGGCAATCCAGTGGAGAAGCTTCGGATGCCCTTATTTCTTGCAATGATGCCCATGATATCCGCAGGAAAAATAAAGACGCGATCAAATACGCCCTGTATCAGATGCTTTCCAAAGCTACAGGCAAGAAACTTCCATGGGGGAATCTTACAGGCATCCGTCCTGTGAAAATGGCTATGGGAATGCTGGAGTCCGGAATGAAAAATACGGAGATCGCCAGATATATGAGAGATCAGTATCTGGTAAGTCCGGAGAAAACAGCTCTTGCGGTTACCATCGCAAATCGTGAGAGGGATATCCTGAAAAACATTGATTATGAAAACGGTTACAGCCTTTATGTTGGCATTCCTTTCTGTCCGAGTATCTGTCTGTACTGTTCATTCAGTTCCTATCCGCTGGAGAGATGGCGTAAATATGTGGAGGCGTATCTGGATGCGCTGGTAAAGGAAATTCGGGCTGTTTCCGGGATGATGAAAAACCGGAAGCTGGATACGGTCTATATCGGTGGGGGAACACCTACCACACTGGAGCCGGATCAGCTTCGGAGACTTCTTGGCGCGATCACGGAATATTTTTCCTGTGAGGAGCTGGAAGAATTTACGGTTGAGGCAGGAAGACCGGACAGTATAACCTTGGAAAAGCTTCAGGCGATCCGGGAGTTTCCGGTTACCAGGATTTCTGTAAATCCACAGACCATGAATCAGGAAACCCTGGATATCATTGGCAGACGTCATACAGTAGAACAGACAAAGAATGCGTTTCATCTGGCAAGAAAAGCCGGATTCGACAATATCAATATGGATCTGATCGTGGGTCTTCCCGGCGAAGATATCACAAAAGTGCAGCATACACTGGACGAGGTAAAAGCTCTCGGGCCGGACAGCCTGACCGTGCATTCTCTTGCTGTGAAGCGTGCGGCAAGACTGAATATTTTCCGTGATAAATACCAGGAGATGACCTTTGAAAACAATCAGGAGATCATGGATCTGACTATGAAAACGGCCTACGAGATGGGAATGGGTCCTTATTATCTGTACAGACAGAAGAATATGAAGGGGAATTTTGAGAACGTTGGGTATTCTGAGGTTGACAAAGCAGGGATTTACAATATACTGATTATGGAGGAAAAGCAGCCGATCATCGCACTGGGTGCAGGTGGTTCCTCCAAGCTTGTGTTTGATCACGGACAGCGCATTGAGCGTGTGGAGAATGTGAAGGATGTTGTCAATTATATCACACGTATCGATGAAATGATCGAGAGAAAACGCGAGGGCATTGCAAAATGGCTGTAGACGGAAAGGAGAGACGGATCCTTGAAAAGCGTACAGAAGATAAGTGAAACTACGCAGGACCGGATCCTGGAAATGGATCTTTCCGCAGAGCTGAAACATGGGGTTGTTGTCAGTAACCTTGCCTATGATGTGGCAAAGGAGCTTGGTCTTGGTGAGAAAGAATGTTATCAGCTGGCTATTGCCGGAATGCTCCATGATATAGGCAAGCTGAAACTGGAAGGATACATTAATGGCCAAGAGCAGAATCCGATGGTCATTGAAGAATTGAAGTATGTCCGCATGCACTCCACATTAGGTTATGAGATCCTGAAAGACCAGGGATATTCCGATTATGTTCTGGAAAGTATTCTTTATCATCATGAGAATTTTGACGGCAGCGGTTATCCCAGCAACAGAAGCGGAAAGGATATCCCTATGGGTGCAAGGATCCTGAGAGTATGTGATGTATATGCGGCTTTGAGTATGGACAGACCATATCGGAAAGCTCTGGAAAATGATGAAGTTTTAAGACTGATGATCGATGAGATTAAAAACTTTGACATGCAGGTGTTTCTTGCATTTCAGAGGGTGATTCATAAAGGAGGAAACTATGGCATTAAAAAAGAAACCGGTTACAGGAATGAAGGACATTTTACCGAAGGAAATGGCAATCCGTAACTATGTGATGAATATGATCAGAGAGACGTACGGAACCTTTGGTTTTTCCGCAATTGAAACTCCCTGTGTAGAACATATTGAGAATCTCTGCAGCAAGCAGGGCGGTGAAAATGAAAAACTGATCTTCAAGATCATGAAGAGAGGCGAGAAACTGAAACTGGATACTGCAAAAACAGAGAATGATCTGACAGATTCCGGACTTCGCTATGACCTGACCGTACCGCTTTCCAGATATTATTCCAATAATGCAAACGAGCTTCCGGCTCCGTTTAAGGCACTTCAGATGGGAAATGTATGGAGAGCTGACCGTCCGCAGAGAGGTCGTTTCCGTCAGTTTATGCAGTGTGATATCGATATCCTGGGTGAGCCGACCTATCTTGCTGAGATCGAGCTTGTACTTGCAACTACAACACTTCTTGGAAAACTGGATTTCCAGAACTTTACGATCCGTATCAATGACAGAAGGATCCTGAAGGCAATGGCTCAGTACAGCGGATTCCCGGCAGAGAGCTTTGATACTGTCTTTATTATTCTTGACAAGATGGATAAGATCGGCATCGAGGGAGTTGCAGAGGAGCTTGAGAAAGAGGGCTTTGCGAAAGAGAGCATTGACACTTATCTTGGACTTTTCCGTGAGATCACCAACGATGTTGAGGGTGTCCGTTATATTAAAGAAAAACTTTCTGATGTTCTGGAAGCAGGTATTGCAGAGGATCTTGAACGATCATCAATACTGTAGAATCTGTAAAAACAGCAGACTTCAAAATGTCCTTTGACCCTACACTGGTACGTGGAATGTCCTATTACACAGGTCCGATCTTTGAGATTTCCATGGATGAGTTCGGCGGAAGCGTCGGTGGAGGCGGACGTTACGATGAGATGATCGGTAAATTTACAGGAAATAATACCTGTGCTTGTGGTTTCTCCATTGGATTTGAGAGAATCGTTATGCTGCTTCTTGAGAGAGGCTATGAGATTCCAACCAAGAATGGCAAGAAAGCATATCTGATCGAGAAGAACATGCCGGCAGACAAGCTTCTGAATATCCTGAAACAGGCAACTGAGGAAAGAAGTGCAGGTACACAGATCAATATCTCTATCATGAAAAAGAACAAAAAATTCCAGAAAGACCAGCTGGCAGCAGATGGTTATACAGAATATGTAGAATTTTTCAACAGAGACTGAAACTGCCCGTCTGAAAACGGAGATAGCAGAGTAAATTAAAAATGACTATGAAAAAAATAGTCAGAGGAGGATAAAGAGATGGCTGAAAGCATGCAGGGACTGCACAGAACTTGCCGATGTGCAGAAGTGACCACAGAGATGGTCGGAAAAGAAGTAACATTAATGGGATGGGTGGCAAAAGCCAGAAATAAAGGAGGTCTTGTATTTGTGGATCTTCGTGACCGTTCCGGGATCATGCAGCTGATTTTTGAGAATGGCAGCATTGACGAGGAAGGCTTTACAAAAGCAGGTAAACTGCGTAGTGAGTTTGTTATTGCTGTAACCGGTACCGTAGAGAAACGTGGAGGAGCAGTAAACGAGAATCTTGCAACTGGCGAGATCGAGCTTCGTGTAAAATCCCTCCGTGTTCTTGCTGAGGCAGATGTTCCTCCATTCCCGATCGAGGAGAATAGCAAGACAAAAGATGAGATCCGACTTAAATATCGTTATCTTGATTTAAGAAGACCGGATCTTCAGAGAAATATCATGATGAAGAGCAAGGTTGCCCAGCTTACAAGACAGTTCTTTACAGAAGAGGGATTTCTTGAGATCGAGACACCGATGCTTGGAAAGAGTACTCCTGAGGGAGCCAGAGACTATCTGGTACCATCACGTGTTCATCCGGGAAGCTTCTATGGCCTTCCACAGTCTCCGCAGCTGTACAAGCAGCTTCTGATGTGCTCCGGATTTGATCGTTATATCCAGATCGCAAGATGTTTCCGTGATGAGGATCTTCGTGCTGACCGTCAGCCGGAGTTCACACAGATCGATATGGAGCTTTCCTTTGTTGATGTAGACGATGTTATCGATGTTAACGAGAGATATCTTGCATTCCTGTTCAAAGAAGTTCTGGATATCGATGTAAAACTCCCGATCCAGAGAATTACCTGGCAGGAAGCTATGGATCGTTTTGGTTCCGACAAGCCGGATATGCGTTTCGGTATGGAACTTCATGATGTCAGTGATATCGTAAAAGACTGCGGATTTGGTGTGTTCACAGGTGCGCTTGAGAACGGCGGAAGTGTTCGTGGTATCAATGCAGAAGGTCAGGGCGCAATGCCGAGAAAGAAGATCGATAAGCTTGTTGAGTTCGTAAAAGGTTATGGTGCAAAAGGTCTTGCATACATTGCCATTGCAGAGGACGGAACCAGAAAGTCTTCTTTCGCCAAGTTTATGACAGATGAAGAGATGGATGCTCTTGTAAAAGCTATGGACGGCAAGCCGGGAGATCTTCTTCTTTTTGCAGCAGATAAGACAAAATTGGTATACGATGTACTGGGAGCACTCCGTCTTGAGCTTGCAAAACAGATGGATCTTTTAGATAAAAATGAGTATCGTTTCGTATGGGTAACAGAGTTCCCGCTTCTTGAGTGGAGCGAGGAGGAGAACCGTTTTACAGCAATGCACCATCCGTTCACCATGCTTATGGAGGAGGATCTTCCACTTCTTGACACAGATCCGGGAAAGGTTCGTGCAAAAGCATACGACATCGTTCTTAACGGAAATGAGATCGGCGGTGGCAGCGTGCGTATCCATCAGGATGATATTCAGGAAAGAATGTTTGAGGCACTTGGCTTCACAAAAGAAGCTGCACATGAGCAGTTCGGATTCCTTCTGGATGCCTTCAAATATGGAGTTCCGCCACACGCAGGACTTGCATATGGCCTTGACAGACTTGTTATGCTTATGGCAAAGGCAGATACGATCCGTGATGTTATTGCATTCCCGAAGGTTAAGGATGCCTCCTGTCTGATGACTCAGTCTCCTAGCCAGGTAAGTGAGGCACAGCTTCATGAGCTGGGACTTGACCTTGAGCCGCAGAAAGAAGAGGAAGAATAAAAGATCATGCAGCCGACAATCTATACATTTCTGATCGTTTGTCCACTTGTATTTCTTGCCGGATTTGTAGATGCTGTAGCAGGCGGGGGAGGACTGATCTCCCTGCCTGCTTATCTTTTGGCCGGAGTTCCTGTACATAATGCTGTTGCCACCAACAAGCTGTCATCAGCAACAGGAACATTGATCTCAACTGTCCGTCTGTGCAAAAATAAATTTGTGGACTGGATTCTGGTGCTTCCATGTATTCCAATGGCACTCCTGGATCTTCCATAGGAGCTCACCTTGCTCTTATAGCCAGTGATAAGCTCCTGCGTTATATGCTGATCCCGGTTCTTCCGGTGGTTGCTTTTTATGTGCTGCGCAAGAAAAATATGGATGAGAAGGGTGGCGAGATCGCCAGAAAAAAACAGATCCTGCTCTGTGCCGTATGCTCTCTTGCTGTAGGATGCTATGATGGCTTTTATGGACCAGGAACAGGAACTTTTCTCTTGCTTTTGTTTACAGGATTGGGAAAAATGAGTGTGGCAAAAGCTTCCGGTACCATGAAGGTTACCAACCTCTCTTCCAATGTAGCGGCTCTTGTTGTATTTCTGCTCAGCGGAAAGATTGTGATCATGCTTGGAATTGCAGCGTCAGTGTTCTCGATCGCAGGACATTATACCGGTGCAGGTATGGTTATGAAAAACGGAAGCCGGATCATACGGCCTATTATTCTTATAGTCCTTGCATTGCTTTTTATAAAGATCATATCCGGAATATAAAAAAGAAGAATATAAAAAACCCGTGAAGATCACGCTTTCCTGTCAGAGAAAGCAGATATTCACGGGTTTTCTAGCTTTTATTCTTTATTCGTTATCTTCGGTAGAATCTTCAGGAACCGGTGAAGCGGTAAGAGTTCCGAAGATGGCATTGCCCAGTTCGGTACCTGCATTCTCAAGCTTCCAGGATGCACCATCGTTTGTGAGATGGAAGGTAGCAGTGGCAGTTATGGTTGCCTGATTATTCCTGATACTGTCCAGAAGCAGTTCATGTGATTTGTTGTAACGCTTCTGGGAACCGTCGATCACTGCATCAGCAGAAGCCAGATAAGTATTCAATTCTTTTTCGTACTGTGTAAGAATGGAATTACTGTCAAATGTGGTAAGCTCTGCGTCCACTTCAGCAAGATATCCGGAAACAGAGGTGCTTGATATTTTGTAGTTAAAACAGGAGTGAAACTGTTCCATAAGGGCAGAGGCAATGGCGTTTTTTTGCCGAATCTGAAGTGTTCAGAATGGAATCCAGCCCCAAATAATTAGCCATCTGCTTTACATCCATTTCCTGAAGCGTTTTCAGATAGACGGTAAGCGTTTCGGCAGGCGGCACAAGATCAGGATCGGACAGATAGGTGATAAGGCCACCGACCAGATCATTTTCGAGAGAGGAACTGTGCGTAATCTCCCAGTCAGGTTCTGAAGAAGATCCAAGATTGTTTAGTTGGATGGAAGTATTGCGTTCTGCAGAACTGTACGTGTTATTCTTGAGAAGCTTGTACAGGAGCAGATAACGCTGCTCCAGGGAATTTCCGTTATCATTTTCTTTACCGGAGGCGGTTTCCAGTATTTCTTCCTGAAGGCTTGCAGAAACAAAATCACTGGCAAGAGCCTCAGCATCCAGAGTAGTAAGCTTAAGCTGCGCAGAAGCATTTTTTTCGTCGCTATCAACGGATATACCCAGGATTTTGTAATCGAAATTCTGAAAGAAGAGAGAAAATACTTCTTTTATGTCAGCAGAAAGCTTTGTGCTGTCATCAGAATCCGGAAACAGTTCCTGATAGGATATGTACTGCATGGTTGTTTCAGAGTCCAGATTTTTAAGAAGATCCAGATCTTTTTTGATCGCCTTCTCCGCATGAGCTTTGGCCGACTGGGAGCAGCTACATAAAAAAACTGAGAGAAGAATGATCATCAAGAAAGCCAGCAGATGTTTCACTGTCTTCATATTGTTCTTTCCTTTCAAAAAAGTTATATTACAACATTTTAGCAGATAAAGTACCGAAAGTCAAAATATCGCAAAAATGGAGAAAAAGGAGACTTTTTTATGAAAAATCTGTGAAATCTGCATCGTTTTCTTCAGGGACTTTTCTTTTTAGAGTGAATCTGCTATGATGTTTGAAGCAACAGATAGTTTCAGTACGATGCTGAGAAAAGGGGACAGATATGAAAAAACGTATTTTGATCGCACTTGGAATCCTTGTACTTGCAGCCGGTATCGGAGCCGGTGGATGGTATTATTATACACATCATGCAGGGTCCGCAGGAGGCAGCGATATTGTATATGTAACAAAGATAAGCAAGCTTTCGGAAATGGATTCCGGAGTGGAAAACCGATATGCAGGTGTTGTGGAACCGCAGGAAACGGTTCAGGTAAAGATCGAAAGCGGCCGAAAGGTAAAAGAAGTTCAGGTAAAGACCGGTCAGGAAGTCAAGAAAGGGCAGCTTCTTTTTCAGTATGATCTTGGAAGTATCCAGCAAAGTCTTCAGGAAGCACAGCTGGCCTTGGATCGCCTGAAAAACGAACAGTTAAGTATATCTGATCAGATCACCACACTGGAAGCTGAGAAAAAGAAAGCTACAGCAGATAATCAGCTTTCCTATACAATAGAGATCGAAACACAGAAAATGAATCTCAAGAAGAATGAATATGATCAGAAAAGCAAACAGGCAGAGATCAATAAGCTTTCCCAGGCAACGCAGAATACCGAGGTGCGCAGTGAGATCGATGGAGTGATCCAGAAGATCGATACCTCCAAGATGGGCGGCGATGATTCTGAGGGCGTGGAGGATACGCTGACAGAAGGCACGACGGATTCCACAGATTCCAGTTCCGGAAACAGCTCCGGCAATGCATTTATCACGATCCTGAGTACAGGTGCTTATCGTGTAAAGGGAACGGTAAATGAAATAAACCGTGATTCGATCATAGAGGGAACTCCTGTGATCATTCGTTCCAGGGTGGATTCTTCAAAACCTGGAAGGGCACCATGGCTCTGTTGACCTGGATAATTCTACCAGCAACAGCAGTTCGGATATGGCAATGTTCGGAATGTCCAGTGCCAGTGATGATCAGACATCATCCAGTACCTATCCGTTTTATGTGAATCTGGATTCATCTGAGGGTCTGATGCTGGGGCAGCATGTGTATATTGAACCGGACGAAGGACAGGATGAGAAGAAGTCCGGTATCTGGCTGAACGATTATTTTATCGTGGATGCGGATACAGACAGCCATATGTCTGGATCGCAAACGGTCAGAACAAGCTGGAGAAGAGAGATGTCATATTAGGACAGTATGATGAAGATCTTGGGGAATATGAGATCGCAGACGGACTTTCTGAAAAAGATAAGATCGCATTTCCGACAGATGAGCTGAAAGAAGGTATGTCTGTCACAGAAGGTACTGCAGATCAGACTACAGCGGCTATGTGGATGATTCTGAGGATGATGAAAGCTCTGATGATTCTGCGTACACGGAAAGTGATGGCTCAGAGCCCGAAATGATCGAAGATGGAGCGATCGACAGTGATATGATGGATGCGACAGACGATATTTCTTCGGGAGATGACCTTGTTCCGATGGAAGGAGCGCCGACAGAATGATTTTGGATTTAAAAGGAATATATAAGGATTATCAACAGGGGAAAATGACGGTACCTGTATTGAAAGAGGTAGATTTTTCCATGGAGGAGGGAGAATATGTGGCGATCATGGGACCTTCCGGTTCCGGAAAGACTACACTGATGAATATTATCGGATGCCTAGACAAACCTACCAAGGGAACTTTTCTCCTGAATGGAGAAGATATTGCCAAATGTACAGAGAATGAGATGTCAGATATCCGTCTGAAAACGATCGGATTTGTATTTCAGAGCTTTCATCTCCTTCCAAGGCAGAGTGCGCTGACAAATGTGGAACTGCCGCTGAATTATGCAAGGGTTCCCAAAAAGGAGCGCCGGGAACGTGCACGAAAAGCTCTGGAGCGTGTAGGCCTTGCCGACAGGGTGGATTTTAAGCCCAACCAGCTTTCCGGAGGACAGATGCAGAGAGTGGCTATTGCAAGAGCGATCGTAAACAATCCCAAGCTTTTGCTGGCAGATGAGCCTACCGGGGCACTGGACACGAAATCGGGAGCACAGGTTATGGAACTGTTTCAGAAGCTGAACGATGAGGGAGTTTCTGTGCTGATGATCACACATGACCCGGAGATTGCGGCACATGCCAAACGGGTTGTTATGATCCGTGACGGTGAGCTGCAGGAAAAGAGGTGATAGAATGAAAGTGGTGAAGAGAGTGATCGTTGGTGTACTGGTTGCGGCATTGGCAGCCGGAGGAATCTACACAGGCTTATGCATGTGAAAGAATCCAAGGTAACAGAGGTGCCGGTAACCAGCGTCAGCAATCTTCAGACGGACTGGTATTCGGAGACAACACTGGATGGAACCATCACCACGAATGTTTCTCAGAATATAAATATGGATAAAGATATGATCATCGAGAAAATATATGTATCCCAGGGTGATGATGTAAAAAAAGGCGATAATCTGATCTCCTTTGATATGACACTTGTAGAGATGGAGCTGAATATTGCAAAGCTGAAACAGCAGAAGCAGGAGCAGGATCTGACCAAAGCACAGAACCGTCTGACAAGTCTTCAGAATGGAGGTCCCATCGAAGACAGTACAGACAGTACTGATGATACGGACCTGAATCTTACAGGTGGTGATACAGGAGGTGACGGCGAAATGACAAATACCGATACACCTTCCGGAAGTGACGGAGACGAGGATATGCAGTCAACTACCGGTTCCGCGGCTACTGCAGATGGCAGCTATCTTGCAGCGGCTTCCTCTAGGCCATTACTTCTCAGTGCCTTTACAGATACAGAAGGAGATCTTGAAGATTCTGCAAAGGAAGTTACCGAAGAAATGCCGTCCGGAGAAACGACGGACAGTGAAACAGAGCAGATGACCGGAGATGACACAGCGGATATGAAGAGGATACAACTGCATCCGATGAGGATCTAATCATGGATCCGACCTACCAGGATCCTACTGCCAATGATATTACAGACGGAGAGACTACGGACTGGGGTTCCGGAGAAGATGACACCCCAACGGTATCTCCGACACCGACTCCCACACTGGGACCCAATGAGCTTCCTGATCCCAATAGAACAGAACCGGAAATTCCGGGGATCACAGATGGTGAACCGGAATTTTATCAGAAGCTGGATTATACTTCTCAGCCGTTTACAGGAACCGGTACGGAAGAAGATCCCTATGTTTTTCTTGTAAGCAGTGCCAAAGGCAAAGTTACGGTGATGGGATCCTTCTTTAACAGAATGGCGGGATACAGTGAGGATGGAACCAAAGTGGTCCAGAAAGGCGGCAGCTGGTTCCAGCTGGAGTTTCATGAGAATGATACCATTGCTGATTTTCAGGACAGAACACTTTCCTGTACAGGATATTATCTGATCGATGGAAGTCTTCTTGAAAATCCGGTATATATGTATGCGGAAACAGAATTTACACTGGACGAGGCTTCCAAATATGACAAAAATGATGATGAGATACCGGATGACAGCGGTGATGGAGATGACGGTACTGATGGCACAACCATGTCAAGAGAGGATGCGATCAAGATCCAGAAAAACAAGATCGCAAGTTTGAAACTGGATATTGAGGAAAATAATCTGAAAATCACTAAGCTGGAGAACAAAATAAAAAACAAGCTGATAACAAGCAAACTGGATGGAACGGTTGCTTACATTGGAGATGAAGTCACAGGTTCTTATAATGGAGATGCTTTTCTGAAAGTAAAAAGCAAAGATGGTTTTTATGTTACCGGAACGGTCAGCGAACTGATGCTGGATCAGATGAAGGAGGGAACACTTCTTCAGTGTACCAGTTATAATTCCGGCAGCTTTGAGGCGAAGGTACTGAATGTATCCGATTACCCGGTGGATTCTTCAAATGCTTATTATGGTGGAGATTCTAATCCCAATGTATCGTATTACACCTTTAATGCAGAGATCACAGATCGTTCATTGCAGTTTACCGACCAGGATTATGTGACGGTATCTCTGAAGTCAAATAAACTTGCCGAAGGCAGTATGGTTGTGATGAAGGCATTTATCCGTACGGAAAATGGAACTAGCTATGTATACAAAGACGTGAAGGGAACACTGAAAAAGCAGCAGATCACAGTGGGAAGCATTGTGAACAGCGGATATTATGCAGTTGTAACTTCAGGTCTGAAATCCGATGATCTTCTTGCTTTTCCATATGGTGATGCCGTGAAGGAGGGAGCCAAGACAAAAGAAGTGACTTTGGATGATATGTACAATGAATAAATAACAGGAAGGAGAAATTTCATGTTTGAAAATATACGCCTGGCTTTTCAGGGAATATGGTCACATAAGATGAGATCCTTTCTGACCATGTTGGGTATTATTATTGGTATTGCATCTATTATTGCAATTGTATCTACGATCAAAGGTACCAGTGAGCAGATCAAGGAAGATCTGATCGGGTCCGGAAACAATACCGTACAGGTTATGCTCTATGACGGAGACAGTACATACGATATGGATTATGGTTCTTACGGAAGCTCGGCCACACCGCCGGTTATTTCTGATTCCCAGAAAACGGCGATCGGAGACTTGGATCATGTGATCAGTTCTACATTTTATTACAGCAGCCAGTCTGCTAGTGTTTATTATAAAAACACAAGCTTTCAGGGCGGAACCGTGTACGGGATCGACAGCAATTATCTGAAAACGATGGGATACCTGGTCCAGTCCGGGCGGGGATTTGTACAAAAAGATTATGACAGCTACCGAAAGGTTGCTCTTGTGGATTCCAATGCTGCACAGAATATTTTCGGAAGTGAGAGCCCTGTAGGGAAAACCATTGAGGTGGGATCAGAACCGTATATTATTGTAGGTGTGATCACTCAGAGTGAGGACAGCATGCCGAAGATCAATACGATTTCTGAGTACGAGGAATATTCGCAGACGATCATGGGAAGCGTGATGATCCCAGATACTACCTGGCCTGTTGCATTTAAATTTGATCAGCCGCAAAATGTGACAGTCCGTGCAGACAGCACAGATAATATGAGTTCTGTAGGAAAAGCAGCAGAGGATATTCTGAATACAGGAATCCAGAATGAAAAAAACAAATCGAATTTTAAATATAAAGCGGAAGACATTATGGAGAAGGTCAAGAATCTCCAGAAGCTCAGCGAAAGTACCAATCAGCAGCTGATCTGGATCGCAAGTATCTCCCTGCTTGTTGGTGGTATCGGTGTTATGAATATCATGCTTGTATCTGTCACAGAACGTACCAGCGAGATTGGACTGAAAAAAGCTATCGGAGCAAGAAAAAAAGTGATCCTGGGACAGTTTCTGACGGAAGCTTCGGTGCTGACCAGTATCGGAGGAATCATTGGTGTGGTCCTTGGGATCATCCTGTCAAAAATGGTGTCTCAGGTGTCAGGAGCACCAACAGCCATCAGCGTTCCGGCAATTATCGGTTCGGTGGTATTTTCCATGCTGATCGGTCTGATCTTCGGACTTCTCCCATCTGTAAAGGCAGCTAATCTTAATCCGATCGATGCCCTTCGAAGTGAATAAAAAGATATACATACATATAGCATCTGCAATTGCCGGAAGGATTCCGGCGGCAGATGCTTATTTTTATATCTGAAAGTATTGTTCAGGTTTTATGAAGCTCTGCGGTCTTTATTTTGTCACTTTTGCTGTATATATGACAAAAAAAGAAAGTATAAATAGAGTTTTTACAGGTTTTTTAGAGATCATAAAAAAATCGTGGCAGAATCTTTGGATAGTATGATATAATACATCATAAGTGGGCAAATATAAAAACAGAAGGAGATAATTTCATGAAGGTTTTGGAAGGTAAATCTGTATTTTCCGGTATTGCGATCGGTAAGATCTCAATCCTCCAGAAAGTTGACGCCAGTGTTAAACGTGTTCACGTGGAGGATCCGGAAGAAGAGGTAAAGCGTGTGGAGGCAGCCAGAGAGCAGGCTGTGGCACAGCTTCAGAAGCTTTATGACAAGGCTCTTCAGGAAGTTGGAGAGTCCGGAGCGGCAATCTTTGAGGTTCATCAGATGATGCTGGATGATGATGACTATCTGGATTCCATCCACAACATTATCCGTACAGAGTCTGTAAATGCAGAATATGCGGTTGCAACAACTGGTGATAACTTCTCATCAATGTTCGCACAGATGGACGACGATTATATGAAAGCAAGAGCAGCTGATGTAAAGGATATCTCAGACCGTCTGGTACGTGTGCTTTCCGGCCATGGAGATGGAGAGCTTGAAGCATCCGAGCCGGTGATCGTGGTTGCAGAGGATCTTGCACCAAGTGAGACTGTACAGATGGATAAGAGCAAGGTTCTTGCTTTTGTCACAAGAAAAGGTTCTTCTAACTCACATACTGCGATTCTTGCGAGAACCATGAATATTCCGGCGCTGATCAATATTGAATACGATGAGTCCATGGACGGTAAGATGGCAGTCGTAGACGGAAAGAGCGGAAATCTGATCGTTGAGCCGGATGCAGAGACCCTTAAAAAATATGAGGATATGCGTGCCGATGAACTTGCACAGCGTGCAATGCTCAAAGAGCTGAAAGGTAAAGAAACTGTTACCAAGAGCGGTCGTAAGCTCCACCTTTATGCCAACATCGGAAGTACAGGTGATGTTGCGAATGTACTTGCCAATGATGCGGAAGGCATCGGACTTTTCCGAAGTGAGTTCGTATACCTGGAAAAAGAAGATTATCCTACAGAGGAAGAGCAGTTCCAGGTTTACAAGACCGTAGCTCAGAATATGGCCGGCAAAAAAGTTATCATTCGTACTCTGGATATCGGAGCGGACAAGCAGATCGATTATTTTAATATGGCGCATGAGGAGAACCCTGCAATGGGATATCGTGCGATCCGTATCTGTCTGGACCGTCCGGAAGTATTTAAGACACAGCTGAGAGCGCTTTTCCGTGCAAGCATGTTCGGAAATATTTCCATCATGTATCCGATGATCATCTCTGTAACAGAGGTGAAGCAGATCAAGGCTATTGTAGCAGAAGTAAAAGCAGAGCTTAAGGAACAGGGGATCCCGTTCCGTGATGACGTGGAGCAGGGTATCATGATCGAGACTCCGGCAGCTGTTATGATCAGTGATCTTCTTGCAAAAGAGGTTGATTTCTTCAGTATCGGAACCAATGATCTGACCCAGTATACACTGGCTATTGACCGTCAGAATGCAAAGCTTGACAACATTTATGATTCCCATCATGAGGCAGTTCTCCGTATGATCCAGATGGTTGTGGATAATGCACACAAAGAAGGTATCTGGGCCGGAATCTGTGGTGAGCTTGGTGCGGACACTACACTTACTGAGAGATTTGTAGAGATGGGACTGGATGAGTTGTCCGTATCTCCGACATTTGTTCTTCCGGTTCGAAAGATCGTAAGAGAAATGAAATAAAACACAGATCATAAATAGATAAGGATATTTTTGATAAATAGTGTGACAGCTGCTGTGCATAAATATTTGTATGGCAGCTGTTTTTTAGTTACTGTTTGCGGTTACTGTTCACTGGTAATATTCCGCGAGGTGTTTTTTGTGAGCGAAGGTCACAGAAAATTTCCAATTGTGATATAGAAAAAAATATGATACACTAACATCATGGCTTTCTACAGCAGTTCAAAGAATTAGTTCATCAGGGGCTGATGCATTAATTCTTTGAACTGTGAGATAACAGACCAGGAGGAGAGAAAAGAATGGGCAAAATTGCCATTGTAACAGACAGCAACAGCGGTATCACACAGGCCCAGGCCGAAGAGCTTGGCGTTTATGTGATACCGATGCCGTTTTATATTAATGAAAAAATGTATCTTGAAGGTGTAACTCTCACACAGGAAGAGTTTTATGAGAAGCTTAAGAAGGATGAACCGATCTCCACATCTCAGCCAAGTCCGGCTGATCTCTGTGATCTGTGGGACAAGCTTCTGAGAGATTATGAGGAAATCGTTCATATTCCGATGTCAAGCGGACTGAGTGCATCCTGTTCTACTGCAATGGGACTTGCTATTGATTATAATGGTCGTGTTCAGGTAGTGGACAATCAGCGGATTTCCGTAACACAGAGACAGTCTGTAATGGATGCTAAGATGCTTGCCGAGGCAGGAAAAAGTGCTGCAGAGATCAAGAAGATCCTTACAGATCAGAAACTCGATTCCAGTATTTATATCACACTTGACACCCTGAAATATCTGAAAAAAGGTGGCAGGATCACACCGGCAGCAGCAGCCATCGGAACGGTTCTGAACCTGAAGCCTGTACTTCAGATCCAGGGAGAGAAGCTGGATGCCTACGCCAAGGTCCGTGGCAAGAAGCAGGCCAAACGTGCCATGCTGAAGGCAATGAAGAATGATTGGGAAACACGTTTTAAGGAATACGTATCTGACGGTGAGATGTGTCTTCAGGCTGCTTATACAGGAAATCTGGAAGAAGCAGAAGAATTTAAAAGAGAGATCCAGGAGGTATTTCCGGGAATGGAGATACATATGGATCCCCTTTCTTTAAGTGTTGCCTGCCATATCGGTTATGGTGCCCTTGCAGTCGCATGTTCAAGAAAAGTGACGTTATAAGCATAAAATACAGAAACAAAGATATGAGGAGTTTGAAACATGAAGAAGATTATGGAACAGATGGCGGAAGAACTTTCCGCAGCATTTGAAAAAGCAGGTTATGATCCGTCTTACGGAAAAGTTACTGTTTCCAACAGACCGGACTTATGTGAGTATCAGTGTAATGGTGCTATGGCAGGAGCCAAAGCATATCACAAGGCACCGTTTATGATCGCTGATGATGTGGTAGCACAGCTGTCAGACAGTCGGATCTTTTCCAGAGCAGAAGTTGTAAAGCCTGGATTTATCAACCTGGATGTGAAACCGGAATTTGTTGCAGAATACATGAATAAGATGGCAGAGGATGAGAAGCTTTCTGTTGAGACTGCCAAGAATCCGAAGACGATCATTATCGACTATGGCGGACCAACGTTGCCAAGCCGCTTCACGTAGGACATCTCCGTTCTGCGATCATCGGTGAGAGCATCAAGCGTATCGGACGTTTTGTAGGACATAAGGTGATCGGTGATGTACATCTTGGAGACTGGGGCCTTCAGATGGGACTGATCATCACCGAGCTGAAACACCGGAAACCGGAGCTGGTATATTTTGATGACAGCTTTACCGGTGAATATCCGGCAGAAGCACCGTTTACTATCAGCGAGCTGGAAGAGATCTATCCATGTGCCAGTGGGAAGTCCAAAGAGGATGAGGCTTACCGTAATGAGCACTTGAGGCAACCCATCTTCTTCAGCAGGGAAAACAGGGATACATGGCTCTCTGGAATCATATTATGAATGTATCTGTAACAGACCTTAAGAGAAACTATGCGAATCTGAATGTAGATTTTGACCTCTGGAAAAAAGAATCCGATGCACAGCCATACATTCCTGATATGGTAGAGGATATGAAGAAGCGAGGATTTGCCTATGAGGATCAGGGTGCTCTTGTTGTAGATGTAAAAGAAGAGAGTGATACCAAGGAGATCCCTCCATGTATGCTTCTGAAATCAGACGGAGCTTCTCTCTATACGACCACAGACCTTGCTACTATCGTAGAGCGTATGAAACTCTTTCAGCCGGATGAGATCCTTTATGTTGTTGACAAGCGTCAGGAGCTGCATTTTATCCAGGTATTCCGCTGCGCAAGAAAAACCGGTCTTGTAAATCCGGAAACCAAGCTTTCCTTCCTTGGTTTCGGTACCATGAATGGAAAAGACGGTAAACCGTTTAAGACAAGAGAAGGCGGTGTTATGCGTCTGGAGAACCTGATCGCAGACATTAATGAGGAAATGTACCGCAAGATCGTGGAGAATCGCAGTGTAAAAGATAAAGATGCAAAGGATACTGCCAAGATCGTAGGACTTTCTGCGATCAAATACGGAGATCTTTCCAACCAGGCGACCAAGATTACATCTTTGATGTTGACCGCTTTACATCCTTTGAGGGAAATACAGGTCCGTATATCCTTTATACTATCGTTCGTATTAAGTCGATCCTGAACCGTTATGTACAGGAGGGAGGAGATTTAAGTACAGGTAAGATCCTTCCGGCAGTCAATGCCAGTGAGAAGAACCTGATGCTTCAGCTTTCCGGCTTTGCGGCAATGGTTGAGAACGCTTTTGAAGAAAAAGCACCACATAAGATCTGTGCATATATCTATGAGGTATCCAATGCATTTAACAGCTTTTACCATGAGACCAAGATCTTAAGCGAAGAGGATCAGGCACAGAAGGAATCCTTCCTTCAGCTGCTCCAGCTTACAAGAAGAGTGCTTGAGACAAGCATCGATCTTCTTGGATTCTCTGCACCGGATCGTATGTAGGGTATAGTTTTACAGATACAAACACTATGAATAATGACAGACCGCCGGATAAAGAGACATTTTTTGTCTGCTATATCCGGCGGACTTTTTATATAGAAAGTTCTTTGCAAAAAGAACAGGACGTGCTATAATAGGACTTATCCTAAACGAGGGCAGATCACGAATTTCTGCCTGACTATAAGTTATCTGATTTTTTTCAAACCGGAATTCACCGGATTATCCCAAATCAATAAGAAACGTAATTATAAATATTGTCTGACAGAAATGAGAGGAAGGTGATCTGTCTGATCGGAAATGTTCTGAAAGAACGTTATTGCATTGTAGAACAAATTGGACATGGCGGAGGTGGAAGCTTTATCTGGCAAAAGATATGGAGCTTGGTATCTGCCGTGCAGTGAAAGAGATACCGATCGCAAAGAAAAAAGAAGCCAGACTCATGCAGCATCTGGAATATCCTGCAATACCGAAGATTATCGATTATGTGGAAACAGGGGAGTATTGTTATCTGATCATGGAATATATCAAGGGTCAGTCGCTGGGAGAACTTCTCCGTTCAGGAAAACGGTTTTCTTTACGGGAAATCCTTGCTCTGGGAAAGGAGATTGCCAGAGTATTGGAATATCTTCACAGTCGGAAGCCATCGGTCTGTTACGGGGACCTGAAACCGGATAATCTTATGTTTTCAGAAACCGGGCATCTGTATCTGATAGATCTTGGAAGTGCATGTTCGATCATGGAAAAGAAAACAGATCTGTGAAGGAACGAAAGGCTATGCGGCGCCGGAGCAGTATCAGGGCTACTTAAGACCGGGAAGTGATATTTATGCTCTGGGGAAGACCCTGGAAAAGCTTTGCAGAAAAAAGAAATGGCAGTGGATTTTATATCCGGATTTTTTCTGGTTTTTGTTCCGATGTACCAGAAAACAGGAAAAATACCGATATTCAGATATGTCAGTGGTTCAGAAGAAAATCCAAAAGCTGGAAAACAGATATCGGACGATCACTTGGAGAAAACGATTTCTGGAAGCGGCAGCTGCAGGGATTCTGATAGGAACACTGATCTTGATAGCAGGATTGCTGAAAACGGAAGAATTTTCTGTGGCGATCTCAGAAGTAACAGATTTGTATTACGAAGCCAGACAGTATCCGGAAGACTCAAAAGATCGGGAAAAGTGCTGTATGGCAGCGGAAAAGAGACTCCAGAGGTTAAGTAGAAATTATGGGGAAAAAGAACAGCAGCGTCGTATTGAGCTATTGCTGGCATGGAATGCGGAGCTTTTGTGTGAACCGGAAAAAGCGGCTTTATATTATGAAAATCTTCTTCTGTATGATGCAGAATATCCTGTGGCCTACGGGGAATATGGGATGTTTCTTATTCGGACCGGTCAGAAAGAGGCCAGCAGAAAGCTGTGGGAAGATTATAAAGAGAAAGAAAAAGCGGAATTACTGGATGACAGTGAAAGCAGAAATCTGCAGCTTTGGGAGGAGATTAATGAGAAAAAGAAGAGAAAGTGATCAGAAAAAACCAAAAGAAATGAAAATTCCTAGTAGGAAAACCTGTTTTATTGTTTTGTTTCTGCTGGTCTTATGCAGCTGGATGATCCCTTCCATTGCTGTCTATGGATTTGATGTGTCAGGAATGGATAGTTTTGATACCGGCGGATTTGATATGAATGTGGGAGAAGGAACCGGACAGCTGCCGGAAGACTGGGAAGAAAGCTATGCAGGAGAAGGAAGTGATGATAGTAATTGGAACAGAGAAGAAGGAAATACTGAGGAGTATTCCGCTGCCTGGGCAGAATCGGAGAATGATCAGGAGGAGTCTGCACAATGGAATTTAGATTTTCAGACAGATGAGGTACGTTCTCAGGAAGAAAGCTTTATGGAAAATGGAGAAGATCCGGGGTCGGGGGAGAAGGCTATGAAGTTCAGGAACCGGATATCAGACAAGATGAAAATCCGGGGATAACTATTCCGGCAGAAGTAGAGATAGCTGATACACCTGCGGAAAAACTGACGGAAACGCCGATACCAACAAAACTGCCAATACTGACTGAACAACCAATCCCCATACAGACAGTGACAGCAAGTCCATCTGTAACGTTGACTCAAAAACCAGTTCGAAAGTCAGCAACAGATGCATCAAAGGGGGAGAAGAAGCAAAATCCGGCATTATCTTACTATCAGACAGAACCAACAGGAACGCCGGATAAGAAAAGAGAAAAAGAGCAAAAACCGGTGATCCGAATGAAAACAGACGGTAACAGGATCCGGATAGAGATCAGTCCGGATATTCCGTTCCAGATCCTTTCATTTCGGATCAATGGAAAAGAATGTGATTTTTACTGGCAAGGAAAAAAAGCTTCTGGCGGAATTACCGAAAAAAAGCAGAAATTCCTGGAAAGCAGAACTCCTGGGTTTTGTGAAATCCGGTAAGCTGTACTATGAAAGCATGGACTTACCAGAAAAACAGTGATACAATAGGCATACTTGCTGATTATTTTATACAACAGGAGGAATTTATGTATAAGGCAATCTTTTTTGATCTTGACGGAACACTAACAGAATCCGGAGAGGGGATTACGAAATCTGTACAGTATGCACTGGAGAAGCTTGGAGTTTCAGCACCGGATCTGGAGCACTGAAAGTTTTTGTGGGTCCGCCGCTTCTGGAACAGTTTATGAAATATGCGGGATTTGATAAAGAGACAGCGCAGAAGGGAATTGAATATTATAGAGAGCGGTATTCAGAAAAAGGAATGTATGAGAACACAGTTTATCCAGGCGTGGAAAACACTCTGGCAGAACTGAAACGTCGTGGCTACAGACTGGCTGTGGCGTCTGCGAAACCGACCTTTTATGTGACGCAGATCATGGACCATTTTAATCTGAGCCGGTATTTTGAGGTGATTGCCGGGACGGACCTCAATGGACCGAAAGTAACCAAATCCCAGGTGATCGAGGAAGCTCTGGAAAGAATGAGTCTTTCTGATCACCGTGACCAGGTGATCATGGTGGGTGACAGAGAACATGACATTCTTGGAGCCAGACGATGCGGGATCCAGTGTGTGGCTGTATCTTACGGATATGGAAGCAGAGAAGAACTGGAAAAGGCACAGCCTCTTCAGATCGTAGCTTCCGCAGATGAACTTCTGAATTTTTTCGTCTGACCCCTCTGCACAGACAGAATATTTTTCAAATAGTGTGGAGGGAGCTTTATCCGGCAGGAATCCATTATCTTATCGGACAGATCCTCGGAAGTGCCGTGCTTCTCTGGCTGGCAGGGCATGTCGGCAACGCACGGGAAAGGTATTATAGTTATACGCTGGTGATCACCGGACTTACCGGAGTGCTGGTCATGTTTCCGGCAGTATATTTTTATCGAAAGGATCGTATAGGAAGGCTGATCGGCGGTTTGACTTCCGTTGAGGAACAACGGCTATCTATTCCTGAAATGCTGCTTCTTCTTGCAGCTGGAGCCGGATTTGCCCAATATGCCAATGTGCTGGTGGCAATCCTGCAGAACTGGATCTCATCCAGCTATGGAGAGACGATGACGAAGATCACCTCAGGAAAGAGTTTATTTATGATGATCTTTTGGATGGGGATCATAGCGCCTGTTGCGGAAGAAATGATCTTTCGCTGGCTGATCTATCTGCGACTTCGGGATCACTTTTCTGTACTGTTTTCCGCTGTGATCTCTGCGGCGTTTTTCGGAATTTATCACGGAAATGTCCTGCAGGCTGTGTATGCGTTTGTTCTGGGAGGAATTTTTGCGTGGTTTTTGGAGATGGGCGGTAATAAGTGGACCAGCGTGCTGATGCACATCGGAGCCAATACCTGGATACTTATTTTCAGTGAATATGCCCAGACTCTGGTGGAAAAAGCCGGAGCAGGAAGCCTTCTGATGATATATGGTGTTTTTGCGGCAGCGATGGTCGGAGGATATCAGTATTTTGCATGCCGGGGAGAAAAACGTGGCTACCGGGCTGTCTGATCCGATGTGGATCACGAATGTCTGCCTGCTACTGGCTCAGGCAGAGTGATAGATGAATATTTGCTTTACAGAGAATCTGTAGTGGGATCATAGTATAGGGATGCCATTACAGATTTTTTTATAAAAATATGTCGGAATCTTTTTTTGCCGGTAAATTTATACAGATTTTATATTTATTTAAGAGACCATTTCTTGCGTATCTTTGTATCACGTGCTATTATAAGTGTATTAAAAGAATTAATACACTTAATACGCAGATTACAGAGAAAGGAGCGTCGTATGTTATTCTTGGACTATCAGACAGACGTCCCATTTACGAGCAGATCGTAGAGAAATTCCGGATGCTGATCCTGTCAGGAGCTGTGGAGCCATCTTCCAAGATGCCGTCTGTGCGGCAGCTGGCCGTGGAATTATCAATCAATCCCAATACCATCCAGCGGGCATATATGGAACTGGAACAGCAGGGTTTGATCTGTCCGGTGAAGGGAAAAGGCAGTTTTGTCACAGACAGCAGCAGGATCAGGCAGATCGGTATGGAAGAAACTTTAAGTGAGCTGAAGGAGATCGCAGAAAAAGGAAAGGCTCTGGGAGTAGGGGAGGAAGAAATGATCGGTGTGATCTGCTCATGCTATAAGGAGGGAAACAATGATTGAGATAAAAAACTGCAGCAAAGTTTTTGGCAAAATACAGGCAGTAAATAAGGTAACCATGGATATCGGGGAACGGGAGGTTTTTGGACTGATCGGCTCCAACGGTGCGGGAAAAAGTACTCTGCTTCGTATCATGGCCGGGATCATCCGTCAGGACAGAGGAGAGGTGCTGATGGATGAAGAACCGGTTTTTGAAAATGAAAGGATCAAAGAACATTTTTTCTACATCCCGGACGATGCATATATTCCGGCAAATTACAATGCTCTGGACATGGCAGAATTTTACCGTTGTATTTATCCGGGATTTCAGCAGGCACGTTTTGAGACAATGATGAAGCAGTTTCATCTGGATGGAAAACGAAAAATCAGCACTTTTTCCAAGGGAATGAAGAAACAGCTTCTGGTGATCCTGGGAATCAGTACAGGAACGAAATATCTGTTCTGTGATGAACCTTTGATGGCCTTGACCGGTAATGCGCCAGGCAGTAAAAAGTATTTTTGCATCGGAGATCATGAGTCGTGAATTTACGCCGGTGATCGCTTCCCACAATCTCCGTGAGCTGGAAGATATCTGCGATCACATCGGGCTTCTTCATCAGGGAGGAATTCTCCTTTCCAGAGATTTGGAGGATATGAAATTCCACATCCATAAGATCCAGTGTGTACTTGCTGACAAAAAGAAAGAAGAAGAATTAAAGAAAGAGCTGGATGTTTTGAAAACAGAGCATCAGGGCTCCCTGCTGCTTATTACTGCAAGGGGAACAAGAAGAGAGATCATGGAGAAGATACAGGCAAAAAATCCTCTTTTCTGCGAAGTGCTCCCACTGACTCTGGAAGAAATATTTATCAGCGAAACGGAGGTGGCAGGCTATGAAGTCAAAAATTTATTCCAGTGAGTACATGAAATCCTCTTCTAAAGGACAAAGATGGATCCCGGCATTTGCCATGATCGCATTTCTCCTTGCATTTCCGGTAGCGGAACTTATTTTGATGGGAAAATGGAATGAGCGCAGTTATACTCAGAGTCAGCTTTCCTATCTGTATTCCAGCCTGTGGAGCAGTGACTTTCTCACAATGGGAGCAGGTGTGGCTGCGGTAACAGCATTTTTGGCAGCAGTAAGCGGCTTCTGGTATCTGTATTCCCCGAGAAAAGTGGATTTCTATCACAGCCTTCCGGTAAAGCGAAGTGCACTGTTTCTGCACAGAGTATTGTTGGCTGTTCTTTATTATCTGGTGCCATATGTGATCATGGAATTTGCTGCGGTATGCATCGGGGCAGCCAGAGGATATTACAGCCTTTCCATTATGAAAAAGGCACTGATCCTGCTGGTGCTCCATCTCCTGATGTATCTTCTGGTGTATTTTTCCACAGTGCTGGTGATCGCCTGCACCGGTACCATGCTGATGGGAGCCCTTGCATGGGCAGGATTGTTTACCTACAGTATCATTCTGGCAGTGATGCTGCAGTTAAGCGGACATTTATTTTTTGATACCTGGTACGAGGGCAGTTACGGAATTCTGGCAGCAGTGCGGAATCTGGGATCTCCTCTTATGGTGATCGTAAGCTTTATAGATAAATACAGCAGCGGGAGCTTTGGAAAGCAGTTGCTGATACTGATCCTAACGCTGTTTGTCATGGCAGTACTTTCCTGGATGGCATTCTGCAGACGAAGGTCAGAGAATACCGGAAAGCTCTGGTATATACCTGGATGGAGCCGGTCTTAAGTGCCCTGATCACAATACCATCCGGACTGGGAATCGGTCTGATCTTTTATATGATCCCGGAAGATTCATCCAAAACAGCATGGGGGATCTTCGGAATGATACTGGGAACGATCCTGGTCCATGGAATTCTGGAAGTGATCTACGAAATGGATTTTCGCAGATTTTTCCGCAGAAAAGTGCAGCTTATGATCTTTGGAGGTGTTGTGGCAATCTGTGCGCTGACCATGAAAATGGATCTTCTGGGATATGACAGTTATTTTCCGGCTTATGACAATCTTCAGGGAGTTGTGATAAATGTAAGCAATCTTTCATATACAGAGCAGCTTTGCAATGTGGAAAAAAAAGAAGACGGAATCTATAAGATCCGGTATACTGCCACCTCAGACAAGAGTTCTGGTCTGCTGGATCAGCCGGTGATGAAAAGTAAAGCATTATATAACAGTCTGGAGGATATCAGGCTTCAGAATGAAAAAGGAAAAAAATCAGGAAGGCGCGTGTATGTGCGCTACATAAATAAACAGGGATTCAGTGTATGCAGAGGTTATAATGTATCCTCTGCACAGGCACAGAATCTTATGGAAGCCCTGTATGATGAGCAGACATGGAAAGAAGACAAATATTCATTTTTCCAGCTGGACAAACAGTATCTGAAAGAGGTCACCGGTACTTTCTGTGACGGAGATATTCAAACATTATTTGAGAAAAATGCAGAGAAGCGTCAGGCGCTGGCAGAGGCGCTGAGAAAGGACATTTTGGAAAACGGCGGTCAGACAGTAAAAGACCAGCCATGCGCAATGCTGATGTTCGATTATGCGGGAATTCCGTCAGAAGGATACATAGATGAATGGGGAATGAATGTACCGGCTGTTCAGGAAGGAGAGCGGGTGTCTACCTCCGTTCTGGTGTATCCGGCATATAAGAGAACACTTGCAATTTTGGAAGAAACAGGATATCCTCTTTCCATGGATGAGCTGTCTGTTGAGTATATTGATGTTTATTATTTCAGCTCCGAAGCTGCCGGCGAAGATGATGAGGTTTTTTCCGACATTGAGTCTGTTTCGGATCTTGAAGAAACAGAGAACGGTTATAAAGTCCGTTACGATAAAAAGGAACAGCTGGAAACCCTGAAAAAGTGTATCCGCCCATCACAGCTGGTAAACGGATGGACTATCTGGAATGCAGATGTCACAATGGAAGTGGTTTTGGAAGGACAGGAGAGCACCGACGGGGATTCCGGACTTTATATGACATTTGCCGGTGAGATCCCGGATTTCATCAGAGCAGATGCAAAGGCAGCCCATGTAACAGAATGGGAGGTAAATGATTAATGGAAAAACCAGTCCGGCTGGATAAATTTCTGGCAGATGCCGGCGCAGGTACACGAAGCGAGGTAAAAAAATACATACAGAAGGGTCAGGTGCAGGTTAACGGGAAATCTGTGAAGAAACCGGAACTGAAAGTAACAAAAGAAGATCAGGTGGTTATGAACGGGCAGGAAATTCATGCTGCACCGGAATATGTATACTATCTTTTTAACAAGCCGGCGGGCTGTGTCAGCGCAACGGAGGACTCCAGAGATAAAACGGTTCTCGACTATATTGAAGAGAAAGACAGAAGAAAGGGATTTTTTCCGGTGGGACGCCTGGATAAAGATACAGAAGCTTCCTTCTGATCACAGATGACGGTCCTCTGCACACGAGCTTCTTTCTCCGAAAAAGCATGTTGACAAGACCTACTATGCAAAAGTATCCGGGAAAGTGACAGAAGAAGATGTCGTGAAGCTGGCAGAAGGCGTGGATATCGGGGAAAAAGATCTCACACGACCGGCAAGGCTGGAGATCCTTTCCACCTGGGAGTCCGATACAGAATCTGCAGAAGCCGGAAAGAACTGGGAATCTGAGATCCGACTTACCATCCACGAGGGAAAATTCCATCAGGTAAAACGGATGATGGAGGCACTGGGAAAAAAAAGTAACTTATTTGAAAAGACTATCCATGGGGCCGCTGGCGCTTCCTTCAGATCTTCCGACAGGAAAATATCGTTCGCTCACCGAAAAAGAGCTGGAGCTTCTGAAGTCTGCCGGAAACCGCTGAAAAACAGAAAAAAATTGGAAAAATCCCCTTTACATAAGGGGATTTCCTATGCTATAATTCAGAAGTTGCAAAAATAAGCACGCACGGCGATTCTGTAAGGACGGTGCCCTACAGTATGTAAGGGGTCCCGGGAGAAGGCGACCTGTGCGGAAGAATTTAACCAAAAAGGAGAAAAGACATGAGCGTTATTTCAATGAAGCAGCTTTTAGAGGCAGGTGTTCATTTCGGACATCAGACAAGAAGATGGAACCCTAAAATGGCTCCGTACATTTACACAGAGAGAAATGGTATCTATATCATCGATCTTCAGCAGTCTGTAGGAATGGTTGACGATGCTTACAATGCAGTAGCAGATATCGTAGCTAACGGTGGACACATCCTTTTCGTAGGAACTAAGAAACAGGCTCAGGATGCTATCCGTACAGAGGCAGAGCGTTGTGGAGAGTTCTTCGTAAATGAGAGATGGCTTGGTGGTATGCTTACAAACTTCAAGACAATCCAGAGCCGTATCGCAAGACTGAAAGAGATCGAGACAATGGAAGCTGACGGAACATTCGACGTACTTCCTAAGAAAGAAGTTATCGAGCTTCGCAAAGAGCTTGCTAAACTTCAGAAGAACCTTGGCGGAATCAAAGAGATGAAGAGAATCCCGGATGCTATCTTTATCGTAGATCCTAAGAAAGAGAGAATCTGCGTACAGGAGCTCATACACTTGGAATCCCGCTTATCGGTATCTGCGATACTAACTGTGATCCGGAAGAGCTTGACTATGTGATCCCGGGAAATGACGATGCTATCCGTGCAGTAAAACTCATCGTTTCCAAGATGGCTGACGCTGTTATCGAGGCTAAGCAGGGAACTGCTGAGGCAGATGGCGAGATCGAGGCTGAGTCTGAGGAGTTTGCAGCTACAGAGGAATAATTCGTATAAACAGAATATTTCAGGAGGAAACGAACAATGGCTATTACAGCAGCACAGGTAAAAGAGTTAAGAGAGATGACGGCGCCGGAATGATGGATTGTAAGAAAGCTCTTACATCTACAGATGGTGATATGGATAAAGCAGTTGAGTTTCTGCGTGAGAAGGGTCTTGCTACAGCACAGAAGAAAGCAAGCCGTATCGCAGCAGAGGGTCTTTGCAAAACTCTGGTAACAGAGGATGGAAAGAAAGCAGTCGTTGTTGAGGTTAATGCTGAGACAGACTTCGTTGCAAAGAACGAGAAGTTCCAGGGCTATGTTGCAGATGTTGCAGCACAGGCACTTAACACAACAGCAGCTGATATCGATGCTTTCCTTGCTGAGGCATGGGCACTTGATACAACTAAGACTGTAAAAGAGGCTCTTGCAGCTCAGATCGCAGTAATCGGCGAGAACATGAACATCCGTAGATTTGCTCAGGTTGAGGAGCAGAACGGATTCATCGCTTCCTACACACATATGGGTGGAAAGATCGGTGTTCTTGTAGACGTTGAGACAGATGTTGTTAACGATGCTGTTAAAGAGATGGCTAAGAACGTAGCTATGCAGATCGCAGCTCTGAAACCGCAGTACACAAGCGACAAAGAAGTAAGCGCTGAGTACATTGAGCATGAGAAAGAAATCCTTATGGCTCAGATCCAGAACGATCCGAAGGAGTCCCAGAAACCGGCTAAGGTTATCGAGGGAATGATCACAGGACGTATCAAGAAAGAGCTTAAAGAGATCTGCCTTCTTGACCAGACATACGTAAAAGCAGAGGACGGAAAACAGTCCGTTGCTAAATACGTAGAGCAGGTAGCAAAAGAGAACGGCGCTAAGATCCAGATCAAAGGCTTCGTTCGCTACGAGACAGGCGATGGTCTTGAGAAGAAAGAAGAGAACTTCGCTGAGGAAGTTGCAAAACAGATGGGCAAATAATCTGTTATCTGCATATCTTTAATAAGATCCATAAAACCTTGAAAATCAGTATTTTCAAGGGTTTTTTTATATTATTCACTTCATATACTGCATTATAAAATATGGATAGATTATAGCAACAAGAAGTTGCTTTTCAGAACATGGATCTATCTTTATGATATGATAATGGAGGTGACGGCTATGTAAACCAAGTAAAATAAAAATTCCGCTTTACAAATTACAGATAAAGTATTAAAATAAACAAGAAGATATCTTCAGGGCAGGGTGAGATTCCCTACCGGCGGTAAAGCCCGCGAGCCGAGAGGTATGATCCGGTGAGATTCCGGGGCCGACAGTACAGTCTGGATGGAAGAAGATGATAGTACAGTTGATTTTTTGTATGAATGAATGTAGTATCAGAGCTCTGAGATGGTGATCCATTTCAGAGCTTTTTATATAGGAAAATCAGACATTCATTTATCAATCATATGTAACAGATCAATTCCACCCTGCAGATATTTCTGCAGGCTTTTTTTTGTATCTGGTACATCGTTTTCGAAATAACTATACCATTCACTTGTCTGTGAATCCGATTGCACATGTTTAAAAGCCTCGGCGTAGCCCAGGCAAAGAACAGGAATAAGAAAGAAGGAATAGAAATGACGGATCAGGAATATATGCTTCGGGCTATTCAACTGGCCAAAAAAGGAGAAGGCTGGACGAATCCCAATCCTATGGTAGGGGCAGTGATCGTAAAAGACGGAAAGATCATCGGGGAAGGCTATCATAAAAAGTATGGAGAACTTCACGCGGAACGTAATGCAATTGCTTCTCTTACAGAATCAGCAGAAGGTGCGGTGATTTATGTCACGTTGGAGCCTTGCTGTCATCATGGTAAAACACCTCCATGTACGGAAGCGATCATTGAACAGAAGATCAGAAAAGTGGTGATCGGTTCCAGAGATCCGAATCCGAAAGTGGCAGGAAAAGGTGTACAGATGTTAAGGGAAGCCGGTGTAACAGTAGTTGAAGATTTTATGAGAGAAGAATGTGATCAGCTGAACCCGGTATTTTTCCATTATATTACTACGAAGACTCCTTATGTGGTAATGAAGTATGCCATGACACTGGATGGAAGATCGCAACGAAAATAGGAGCATCAAAATGGATCACCGGAGAATCTGCACGAAAAGAAGTACAGCATATGCGGCATCAGTACATGGGAATCATGGCTGGTATTGGAACTGTGCTTGCAGATGATCCGATGTTAAACGTCCGGGTAGAAGGCTGGAAAAGTCCTGTCAGGATTGTGTGTGACAGTAAGCTCAGGATCCCGCCGGGCAGTCAGATTGTAAAAAGTGCGGAAAAGTACCGGACGATCGTGGCTTATGCAGAACAGAAAAATGCAAAAAGAGAAAATAAAAATATTACATACCATGGGAGTTGAAACCATTTACTGTCCCGACGAAAAGAATCAGATAGACCTTAAGAAGCTGATGGCAGATCTTGGAAACAGAGGCATTGACAGCATCCTCCTGGAGGGAGGAGGTACGTTAAATGACAGTGCACTGCGAGCTGGAATTGTAAAGGAAGTACAGGCTTTTGTGGCACCAAAGCTGTTTGGCGGTGTGGTTGGGAAGACACCGGTAGAGGGTATTGGAGTTGAACTGCCGTCTGAAGCAGTGGAACTGAAATATACAGATATCTGCCAGATCGGTGAGGATATCCGGATAAAATGTCAGGTGCGTGATAAAAAACAGGAGGAATCATGTTTACAGGAATCGTAGAAGAGAAAGGAAAAGTCCGTTATATACAGCTGACAGGGGAATCAGGGATCCTGCAGTGAAAGCCCGGAAAGTCCTAGAAGGGACAAGGATCGGTGACAGTATCGCTGTGAATGGTGTGTGTCTGACAGTTACGTCGATTCAGCCGGACGGATTTACTGCCGATGTGATGGCAGAGACGATCAGAAGAAGCAGTCTTGGCAGCTGCAAGGCCGGAAGCCAGGTAAACCTGGAACGTGCAATGGCTGCAGACGGCAGGTTCGGGGGACACATAGTAAGCGGCCATATTGATGGGACTGGCGTGATACGTTCCATGCTCCGGGAAGAAAATGCCATCTGGGTATCAATTGAGACATCGCCACAGATTTTGCATCTGATCGTGGAAAAAGGATCCGTCTGTATTGATGGGATCAGCCTGACAGTTGCAAGGGTTGATGAAGCTGGTTTTCAGGTGTCGGTCATTCCACATACAGGAGAAGAAACCACTCTTTTGGAAAAGGTGCCGGGGGATCTGGTTAATCTGGAAAATGATGTGATCGGAAAATACGTAGAAAAACTGCTTGGCATCAGAAAAAACGAAGAAGAGAAAAAAGAATCCGGAATTACGATGGAGTTTCTTGAAGAATTCGGGTTTTAGAACAGGAGGATATACACTATGTCACAAAATTATCAGTACAACACAATTGAAGAAGCACTTAGGGATCTTAAGGAAGGAAAAATAGTTCTGGTCACAGATGATCCGGACAGAGAAAATGAGGGAGATCTGATATGTGCGGCAGAGTTTGCGACCAGGGAAAATATTAATTTCATGGCGACCTATGCAAAGGGTCTTATCTGTACACCGATGAGTGCAGAAATTGCGGCGAGATTGAACTTTCCGCCGATGGTTGCGGAGAACACGGACAATCACAGTACAGCATTTACCGTGGCAGTAGATCACGCAGATACAACCACAGGTATCTCTGCGGAAGAGCGCTCCTATACTATCATGAAGTGTGTGGATGATCAGTCAAAACCGGAGGATTTCAGAAGACCGGGACATGTGTTTCCGCTTATTTCCAGAAAAGGCGGGGTTTTGGTACGAAATGGCCATACAGAGGCAACAACAGATCTTATGAGACTTGCCGGACTGAAAGAATGCGGCGTGTGCTGTGAAGTTATGAAAGAAGATGGAACTATGATGCGTACATCACAGCTATGGGAAATGGCAAAAGAGCATAACCTTACATTTATTACGATCCGTGATCTGCAGGATTATATAAGAATACATGAAAAGCATGTAAAGGAGGAAGCAGCTGCAAACCTCCCAACGCAGTACGGTGATTTTAAAATGTATGGTTATATCAATGACATTACAGGAGAGCATCATCTGGCACTGGTAAAAGGTGATCTGGGAGATGGTGAAGATGTGCTTTGCCGGGTACATTCGGAGTGCCTGACAGGAGATGCATTCGGATCACTCAGATGTGACTGCGGCCTGCAGCTGCAGACAGCGATGCGCCAGGTAGAGGCGGAAGGCAGAGGGATCATTCTGTATATGAGACAGGAAGGCAGAGGAATCGGGCTGATCAATAAGATCAAAGCCTATGCGCTTCAGGAACAGGGATACGATACCGTGGAGGCTAATGTGAAGTTAGGGTTTGCACCGGATCTCAGAGAGTACTGGGTTGGGGCACAGATACTGTCAGACCTTGGTGTGAAATCATTAAGATTACTGACAAATAATCCGGATAAAGTTTATGGACTTGGTGAATTTGGTCTGAAGATCAATGAGAGAGTACCTCTGGAGATTCCGGTACAAAAGTATGACCGGAAGTATATGAAAACGAAGCAGGAAAAGATGGGTCATATTTTTAAAGAAATAAATTTATAAAAAAACAGCAAATATCAGGAGGAAGAAAAAATGAGACAGATCAATTTAGTAGAAGGAAAAGTAGTAGCACCGGAGGGAATGAAGGTTGGTATCGTGGCAGCGAGATTCAATGAAATTATTGTGAATAAATTATTGGGAGGGGCAGTCGACGGACTGGTAAGACATGGAGTAGAAGAAGAGAACATTACTGCAGCATGGGTACCGGGAGCATTTGAGATTCCGATTACAGCACAGAAGATGGCACAGTCAGGAAAATATGATGCAATTATCTGCGTTGGAGCTGTCATCCGTGGAGATACTTCACATTATGATCTGGTGTGTAATGAATCTGCCAAGGGAATCGCACAGGTTGAACTTGCAACAGGAATCCCGGTTTTATTCGGAGTGATCACGACTGAAAATATCGAGCAGGCTATTGCGCGTGCAGGAAGCAAAGCAGGAAATAAAGGCTATGACTGTGCATTATCTGCGATCGAAATGGTCAATCTGATGAAGCAGCTCTAAAAGACAGGAAAATAAATGATGACAAAAACGATCATATTCGACTATGATGGAACGATCCATCATACCCTTGGAATCTATGAACCGGCATTTCGTGAAACCTATCAGTGGCTGACAGAACAGAAGGCTGCAGAAGAACGGGAGATAGGCTCGGCGGAAATTGCCGGCTGGCTGGGATTTAACAGTAAGGAGATGTGGAATACATTTTTGCCGGAGCTGGATCAGAGCTATAAAGAGCAGGCAAGCAGGATGGTAGGAGAACTGATGGTCAGACAGATCAGGAAGCATAAGGCAGTGTGGTATCCGGGAGCAGAGGAGATGCTTACAGCTTTGAAGAACCGGGGATATCATCTTGTGATCTTAAGTAACTGTAAGGCTTCATATCGTGAGGCGCACTGGAAGGAATTTGGGATGGAACGATGGTTCGATCATTTTTATGACTGTGAATCATATGGATTCCGTCCAAAGACAGAAATTGTGCAGGAAATTATCCGGGAATATACAGGCCCTTATCTGGTGGTCGGAGACAGGAGGCAGGATCTGGAATGTGCCAGAGCCTGCAAAAGCCCATTTATAGGATGTCTGTATGGATATGGTGAGAAAGGGGAGCTGAACGGAGCAGATCATCTTGCAGAGCATATAGAGGAAATACCACAGTTGGTGATACGAGGATGAGTTCAGCTTTATCTGAAAACAGAAGCTGTACACTGACAGAAGGCATAGGACTGACGGGAACGGCATAAATATTATAAAAATCCGAAGGATCCTGAAATATGATTTCCCTCAGTCTATGTATGATCGTAAAAAATGAAGAAGCAGTTCTTGAGAGGATTTTAAAGCCGGTTTCTCAGGTGATGGATGCGATTCTGATCGCAGATACCGGTTCTTCAGACAGAACAAAAGAGATCGCGGAGCAGTATACGTCGCAGGTGTTTGATTTTCCCTGGTGTGACGATTTTTCTGCTCCGCGTAATTTCCTTCTGGAAAAAGTCAGCACCGATTATTGGATGTGGCTGGATGCGGATGATGTCCTGGATGAAGAAAATCTGGAAAGACTGAGGAGTCTTAAAGAAACCCTGGATCCTGGAACAGATGTTGTAATGATGGAATATGCGGCAGGCTTTGACCAGAGTGGGAGAACAACATTTTCTTATTTTCGGGAGCGGATAATGAAAACATCCAGAAATTTCAGATGGAATGGGGCAGTTCATGAAACCATGATTCCGGAGGGAAATATCATCTATCAGATGTGGTGATCCAGCATCGGAAATGTGGAAAAAGTGATCCGGACCGTAATCTTCGCATTTATGAAAAAATGCTGGCAGGAGGAGAAACGCTGGAACCTAGACATCAGCTTTATTATGGGAGAGAACTGTATTATCATCAGCGGTATCCTGAGACAGAGGCTGTGCTGGTGGAATTCCTGAAAAATCCGTCCGGATGGCTGGAAAATAAGATTGATGCCTGTTTGGTACTTGGACAGTGCTACCGGAAAATGGGAGAGAGAAAGTCCGCACTGGAAGCTTTTCTGTACAGTCTGACTATGGATGTGCCGAGGGCGGAAATCTGCTGTGAGGTCGGAGAGATTTTTTTGGAAAGAGAGCTGCCCAGACAGGCTGCCTACTGGTACGGGCAGGCACTTACTGTGCCTTCAGATAAGAAAAAAGGCGGATTTTTCATGGCTGAGTGTCATGGATTTGTGCCATATATGCAGCTTTGCGTTTGTTATGATAAGATGGAATGTCCGGAGCAGGCATTCTTTTTTCATAAGAAAGCGATGGAACAGAAGCCGGAAGATCCGGGAGTATTGTACGACCAGAAATATTTCCGGGAAAAATATGGTCTGGCATAAAAGGAAAGAAAAGATATCTTTATTATATTTTCCTGGCAGGGTACAGGCTTGCGGGGATCCTATGCACAGGTAAAAGCTGTTGTCATATACTGTAGGGAAAGTTATTTTCCTATGAGGTGATCGAGGAATGCTGTTCAGGCATCGAAAACGTAAGGAAATGGAAATGCAGCAGGACAGTCATGAGGATTTGTCTTGTATGTCCTGTTATGGAAATCATAGTTCCTGTGGATGTGACAGGTGTGGAACAAGAGGCTGCCCAGGCCCTGTGGGACCTACAGGACCAACCGGCCCAAGAGGCTGTCCGGGAGTTCCGGGTCCTATGGGCCTCAGGGACCGCAGGGAGAACCGGGAATACAGGGATATACGGGAGCCACCGGTCCGGCAGGTGCAACAGGTCCGGCAGGAGTAATGGGCCAGCGGGAGCACTGGTCCGGCGGGAGCGACCGGCCGGCGGGAGCAACAG
>ENA-OQAZ01000099-OQAZ01000099.1-human-gut-metagenome-genome-assembly--contig:-NODE-99-length-42365-cov-5.390312_pt1 | contig 42365 bp, 32 predicted proteins | sample MGYA00242737_ERZ504531 | MGnify/ENA primary metagenome ERZ504531 (study PRJEB26092, sample SAMD00036244) | human gut metagenome | host: Homo sapiens | study: EMG produced TPA metagenomics assembly of... | reverse complement strand
GCGTCAGGATTTGGCTTCGGCAGGGATTGTAATGGCTTCACGGATTATCGCCACTTCAACCAAAACCCTTGTAACTCAATTCTATCACTATATCTTTCCGCATTTCACTTTTTTGTAGTAACTTTGCTATGTAAAAATAAACCTGTTTGATGCTTATGAAGACATAAAGTTAACCAATTTTATCGAAGAGGATGTCTTTTAGGAAAAAAATCTTCTAGTAATAAAGTGAATAATTAATCACCTTGTAATAATCTAATAAAAGAAAAACGATGAAATCAAACTCGTTCTTAAAAAATCGAAAGGCTTTGACAGCCTTATTGCTTTGCACAGGTTTCGTTGCGACTCAGCCGTTCAGTGTGATGGCCGAAGAAATTGTAACTGCCGTACAAACTGTCCAGCAACAGAAACAATCCGTATCAGGTACGATTAAAGATCCGGTAGGGGAACCGGTTATTGGTGCCAGTATTTTAGAGAAAGGTACTACCAATGGTACAATTACTGATTTCGATGGTAATTTTACATTGAATGTGGCTCCAGGAGCTACATTGGTTATTTCTTATATAGGATATAAGAATCAAGAGATGAAAGTTATTCCGGGAAAATCACTTAACATTATTTTGCAAGAGGATACAGAAACGTTGGAGGAAGTGGTGGTAGTCGGTTATGGTGTGCAGAAGAAATCAGATGTGACCGGTTCTGTTACTTCAGTAGGGAAGGAGCGTCTGGGAAAACTTCCGGTGACGAATGTATTACAAGCTGTTCAAGGTGCGGCGGCAGGTGTTACTATTACACAAACATCTTCCATTCCGGGCGATGCACCGGATGCTTTGGTGCGTGGTCAGAATTCCATCAATGCTAATTCCGGGCCATATATTGTTGTGGACGGTGTGCCTATCAGCAAGTCGGGAGGTACATTGAATGACATCAATCCGAATGATATTGAATCCATGGAAATTTTGAAGGATGCTTCGGCCACTGCCATTTATGGTACAAACGGTGCGAATGGTGTTATTTTGATTACTACTAAGCGTGGTACTTCCGGCAAGCCGACTATTCGTTATAACGGATATTTCGGAGTGGAGGATTTTTCTCATAAACTAGATTTCTGTGATGGTGCGCAAATCACTCAACGTTATAGAGATTATGTGTCACAGAACCCCGGAGAAACCATGTACAATGATTATGTGAAGAATGCATACGAAGCGGAAAATCAGGCCAATGGTATAGAGAATGATTGGATTGATGCTGTATCGCAAACTGGTATCATCCAAGACCATAACGTAAGTATCGGCGGTGGGGCGGATAATGTGAAGTATTACGTTTCTGCCGACTATATGAGTCAGAAAGGTGTGTTGAAAGGGTTCAACTACAAACGTTACTCTATTCGTACGAATATTGATATGAATGTGACTGATTATATGAAGGTGGGAACTAATTCCTATATAGTATCTCATAACCGTGACGGTGGACGTGTTAACTTTCTGATGGCTGAGGCTATGTCTCCTTATGCAAAAATGTATGAAGAAGACGGCAGCTATTGCATTAATCCGATGTACAGTGAAACTTTGTTTACCAATCCGTTGATGTGACTACTACTAATCCCGAGCGTCGTCAGTGGAATATCAATATAAACGGTTATGCCGAGATTGATTTCGGAAAGTTGATTTCTCCTCTTAAAGGATTGACCTATAAATTCAATGGTGGTTATGCATATATGCCCAAACGTTATAATAATTATGAAGGTAAGTCGGTGAATAATAAGACCGGTTATGCTGAAATAAAGAATGAAGAAACACAAAGTTATACCATAGAGAATATCCTTGCTTATAATCGTGATTTTGGAAAGCATCATTTGGATTTGACAGCTTTGTATGCCGCTTCACGTAAGAAATATCAACGTTCGCAAGCTATGGCCAGCAAATTTATTAATGACGACCAGCAGTGGCATAACATGGGTAGTGCGGAAACACCTAGCGTAGCTTCATATACCGACCTTTATACTACTGTTTCACAAATGGGACGAATTAATTATTCTTATGACAGCCGTTACTTGTTTACATTTACAGTGCGTCGGGACGGTTCTTCTGTTTTCGGTGATAATAACAAATACGGTGTATTCCCTTCTGTCGCTTTAGGTTGGAATATTGCCCGTGAATCATTTATGGAATCTTCCAGTAATTGGTTGAACACATTAAAGCTGCGTGCGTCTTATGGTAAAGCGGGTAACGAGGCCATCGGAGTATATCAGTCACGTGTGAAGATGGATTCAGGCATGTTGGCTTTAGGCGGAGCTTCGAATGCAGGTTTATGGCCCAATGATTTGATGGGGAATGCGGATCTGACTTGGGAAACCACAAAGAGTTTCAATGTCGGTCTGGACTTCGGACTTTGGAATAACCGTTTGACAGGTAATATTGATGTCTATTTCTCAAAAACCAACGATTTGCTTCTGAAACGTAATTTACCTAAAGTAACTGGTTACAACACCGTGTACTCCAATATGGGTGAAACAGCTAATAAAGGTGTGGAATTGACACTGAATTCCCGTAATATTGTTTCAGGCGATTTTACCTGGAGTTCCAATTTGGTATTTTCATGGAATAAGAATGAGATAAAAGACCTTTATGGAGACGGACAGAACGACTTGGGTAACCGTTGGTTCCTTGGACATCCGATAGGCGTGATTTATGATTATACAATGGTTGGAATCTGGCAGGAAGATGAGATAGCCCGTGGCGACCATTTGAATTGGGACCCGATTGCAGAAGCTGGTGATGTGAAGTTGGCGGATATCAGTGCCCTGACGGAGTACCTGATGGCAAGATTGATGACAATGACCGTACCATCAAAGGGCAGACAACACCGAAATGGATTGGTGGTCTGACGAATACGTTCACTTATAAGGATTTTACATTGAGTATCTTTATCCAGACTACACAAGGATTGAAAAAGAACAATTCATTGATCGGTATGGCAGGTGATGAAATGGGACGTCGTAATACCACTACTGAAATAGGTTATTGGACTCCGGAAAACAAGAGTAACGAATGGCGTTCATTGCGTAAGAACTCAAACAAACATGGATATGGTTTCCCTTGTGATGCCAGTTATACACGTATCAAAGACATCACATTAAGTTATACTTTCCCACAGCGCATGATTCAGAAGATGGGTATCGGTGGTTTGCAGCTTTATGTGAGCGGACGTAACCTGTTTACTTTCACGGATTGGGTAGGTTGGGATCCTGAAGCCCGTCAGGTAGCTCGTGGTAATAGTTCATGGGATAGTACAAGAGGTGAAACTGTATATGACAGCAGTAACTACCCGATGACTAAGAGTTGTGTATTTGGAGTTAATTTAACATTCTAAAAAACGAAGAACTATGAAATTTAGAAATATATTATTAACAACTTTTGCTGCATCGGCATTTGTTATTGGGACTACATCATGCAGCGATAGTTTTCTGGATGAGAAAATGTACTCTAGTTATGGTCCGGAAGTGTCAGATGTAAATGCGAAATTGGTAGGTCTGCACCGTCAATATGCTGCTATATGGGGAATGTCCAGTCAGCAGGGATTTGTAGGATGCTGGCAGGTAGGTACGGATGTAGGTGCTCCCGGTGACACTCAGGGGGTAGAGGTTCCTTTTTACAGATATCAGGAATTGAATGCAGAGAATGCAGGGGTAAGTTTCCTTTGGGAAAAATTATATGAGCTCATTAATAGTGCGAATCAGATTATCGCTTCACAAGCTGAAGGCGGTGATGCGGCGGCAACAGCCGAAGCCATGTTTTTTCGTGCTTATGCATACAATATGTTGGTGACATTATGGGGAGATGTACCTTTAGTGACAGAATCTACTAGTATTCCGCGTACAGATTATACCCGTAATGCGGTTGCCGAGGTGGATGGAGTCATTGATTCTGACTTGGTTTATGCCATGTCTAATCTTCCGGTAGTGGGAGCTGCCAAAAATGAAAGCCGTATAAATCAGGACATGGCAAGACAGTTGGCAGGAGAAGCCTATCTTCGGATGGGTATGCGTGATGCTTCCTATTTCAAGAAGGCGGAAGATGCGGTGACGCCTATTATAACAGGTGGTAAATATGAACTGATTTCAGCAAGATATGGTAAATATGCGGCCGAGCCGGGTGATTATTATCATGATATGTTCCGTTGGGGGAATCAGCGTCGTTCACAGGGGAATATGGAGGCTATCTGGACTTTCGAAATGGAGTATAACCGTGATGTGAATGGCGGTACAATTGATAATCCGCAACAACGTCGTAACTGGGTTCCTGCTTTCCATAAACTGGATGGTATGGTGAATGCGGATTCCATAGGCGGTCGTGGTAATGGCCGTTTGCGTATCAGCAATTTTGTGAAATACGGATTGTATGAGAAAGGTGATATCCGTAATTCTAATTATAATATCCGTCGTGTAATGTGGTATAACAAGCCCGGTTTTTCAAAAGAAGTTGGTATTGATGCTAAAGGGTTCTTGGTGGATAAAGACAAAGGTGTAAGAAATGTGACATTAAAAACGGGCGACCAGGTCATCCCTCACGAGGGAGATTCATTGAACGTATTTTATCCTCATCCCACTAAATGGGGGGCTTATGATGAAACCGATGATTTTGGTTATGCTGTAGTGAAGGACTGGCCTGTGATGCGTTTGGGAGAAACTTACTTGCTTCGTGCAGAGGCTCGTTTCCGTCAGGGGAATACACAGGGGGCGGCTGATGACATCAATGTGTTGCGCGACCGTGCCTTTAAAGACTATCGTGCGGTGGCTCCGGGTGCTGGTAAAGTAACGGCTGATCAGATTGACATTGACTTCATTTTGGATGAACGTGCCCGTGAATTGATTAGTGAGGAGAACCGTCGTATGACTTTAGTCCGGACCAATACGTTGGCCGAACGTATCAAATTGAATGGGGATGTGGAACCTGCCGCACCAAGCAATAAGGTGATTACAGGTTTTGATGCCAATATCCATACATTGCTTCCGATACCTCTCACCGAGATTCAATTGAACAAAGACGGAGATTTGAAACAGAATCCGGGTTATTGATTCTGTCGGATATAAGTAAGAAGATAGATATATAAAATATTGAAAGAGCATGAAGGCATATCTCTTAAAGAGAGTGCCCTTATTTTATTTCCTCTAGTTTGGTAAATCCGACGTGATTTATTTCTTTAGAAAGAATAAAAAGCGGCTTTTGGCTGATTTCTGTCCTATTTTGCACGAATTATACCCCCTTTTTTATTAGCAGAATATGTATTTTTGAAGAATAAAAAACAGCTGTATCGGGTTGGAACTCGATGACAGGTAATGAATAACCCCATAAAATACTATGATGCGACTTTTATTATCTCTTTTATTGCTTTTGTCATTTTTGCAGATGAATGCACAGACTTATCCTAAAGTGATTCTTCCGGGTGATTATCCTGACCCTTCTATTATGCGTGACGGCAAGGATTACTACATGACTCATTCTCCTTTCTATTACGCTCCCGGATTCTTAATCTGGCACTCGCAGGATTTAATGAACTGGGAGCCGTTATGTCGTGTCATGCCTCAATATGAAGGCTCTGCATGGCACTGATTTGTTGAAATACAAAGATACTTATTATATTTATTATCCTGCTGCAGGAACCAATTGGGTGATGTGGGCGAAAGATATTCGTGGACCGTGGAGTCTTCCCGTAGACTTGAAGGTAGGAGGAATTGACCCTGGTCATGTCGTGGATAGGGAGGGAAATCGCTATCTTTATGTGGATAAAGGGGAGGTGATCCGATTAACAGAAGACGGACTTGCTACCGTTGGGGAGAAGAAGAAAGTATATGACGGATGGAAATATCCTGATCATTGGGATACGGAATGCATGTGTCTGGAGTCCCCGAAACTGAATGAACATAATGGCTACTATTATCTCACTTCTGCTCAAGGAGGAACCGCAGGACCCGCAACCAGCCACATGGTTGTATCAGCCCGTTCAAAAAGTGTGATCGGACCTTGGGAGGACTCACCTTACAACCCCATTGTGCATACGTATAGCGCAACGGATAATTGGTGGTCTAAAGGTCACGGCACACTGATAGATGATGTGAACGGCAACTGGTGGATTGTTTATCATGCATATGCCAAAGGCTATCATACATTAGGACGCTCTACCTTGATTGAACCGATAGAATGGACGGAAGACGGCTGGTATCGTACCGTATCTGCCGCTACCCCTGTCACTCCGGAGCAGGAAATCAAACATGGATTGGAACTGTCCGATGATTTCAAAGGTCCTCAATTGGAACTTCAGTGGACTTTTTGGAAAGAATATGCTTCCAAATCCCTGACTTTCAAGGAGGATATCTTATGGATGAAGGCCAAAGGTCGGACTCCTGCCGACGGACGGGTGTTGTTGACCACCGCTGAAGACAAAAATTACGAAACACAAGTGGAAATCCGGACAGGGAATGGAAATGTGGCCGGGCTTATCCTGTATTATAATGAAAAGGCTTATGCCGGAGTCGTTTCCGATGGAAAGAGATTCTATATTTACCGGAATGCGGAGCACAAGACGGAACTTCCCAATCGCATTGGGAAACATTTCTTTGCCAGACTGCACAATTGCGGTAACCGTCTGTCCGTCGAGGTGAGTAAAGACGGGGAAGAATGGGCTGTCCTTGCCGGTGATATGGATGTTTCTTCCTTGCATCACAATAATTATGGTGGTTTTTATGCTTTGCGTGTTGGTCTGTTTTCCGCTGGAAAAGGAAGTGCGGGTTTCAGCCGCTTCCGTTATCGGAATGCAGTTCCGCGAGAGAAAGATATGAGCGCCTATCTGATGGTCTTCCACAAAGACGAGGACCATGGACTTCACATGGCAATCAGTCCCGACGGCTACACTTTTACCGCCTTGAACGAAGGAAAGCCCGTCATAGCCGGAGATACGATAGCTGAACAGAAAGGTATCCGCGATCCGCATATCTTCCGTGGTCCGGATGGAGCATTCTATCTGTCGATGACCGATTTGCATATTTATGCGCAACGTGACGGATATCGTGATACAGAATGGGAACGCGATGGAAAAGAGTACGGATGGGGTAACAACCGGGGGCTGGTATTGATGAAATCTTGGGATCTGATTCACTGGAAGCGTACCAATCTGCGCTTTGATAAATTATCTGCTGCTTACAGTGAGGTAGGTTGCGCTTGGGCTCCTGAAGTGACCTATGATGATAAAAAAGGAAAGTTGATGATGTATTTCACCATGCGCTTTAAGAATGAAGCGAACAAACTTTATTATGTATATGTCAATGACGACTTTGATAAATTGGAAACTTTACCTCAGCTTCTTTTTCAATATCCCGATGAGAAGATTTCTGCTATCGATGCGGATATTACCCGTATAGGAGATAAATATCACATGTTTTACGTTTCGCACGATGGGGCGCCGGTATCAAGCAGGCTGTTTCGGATAGGGTAAACAGTGATTACAAATATAATGCCCGTTGGTATGATCCTGAACCCACGGCGTGCGAAGCTCCGAATTTGTGGAAACGCATTGGTGAGGATAGATGGGTGTTGATGTATGATGTGTACGGGCAGAAGGTTCATAATTTCGGATTCAGTGAAACTTCCGACTTCGTACATTTCACTCCTTTGGGACAGTTTAACCAAGGAGTGATGAGGACTACTAACTTTACTTCTCCCAAACATGGGGCAATCATTCATCTTACCCGCCAGGAAGCGGAACGCCTGGCAGAACATTGGGGGATGTCTTACGATGCTTTGCTTCCATCTGAATAAGAAACATTAAGAAACATTTTATATAAAATAATTCATGATGAGTAAACTGAGAAACAGCTTGTGTGAGTTGTGCACAGCTTTGATTTTCTTTTGCGGATGCAGCAATGAACCGTTGCAACCCATTCGTTCAGGTGAGATATGGCTGATAACAACGGAGAGCATATCAATGCCCATGGGGGCGGAGTAATGTACCATGATGGAACATACTATTGGTTCGGTGAGAATAAATGTGATACTACCAGCAGTGCCATGGTGGGAGTAATGTGCTATTCTTCTCGGAATCTTACTGACTGGAAGAACGAAGGCGTAGCGCTTTCTGTTGTTGATAACGACAGCAGCGACATAGCGCGTGGATGTATATTGGAACGTCCTAAAGTGATATATAATGCGAAAACAGGGAAGTTTGTGATGTGGTTCCATCTGGAATTGAAAGGAAAAGGTTATGCAGCCGCCCGTACCGGGGTAGCAGTCAGTGATACTCCTGCCGGTCCTTACCGTTTCATCCGTTCGGGACGTGTCAATGCTGGTAAGCTGCCTGTTGATATGGACGGACAGGCTGTTGCAGTGCTGGATACTCTGAATGCCAAGAATTATGAAAAATGGTGGACTCCCGAATGGACGGATGCTGTGAATAAAGGCTTGATAGTAAAGCGTGATTTGGATGGCGGACAGATGTCTCGCGATATGACTCTTTATGTAGATGAGGATGGTAAAGCCTACCATATTTACTCTTCCGAAGAAAACCTCACACTCCAAATAGCGGAATTGAGCGATGACTATCTTTCACACACAGGGAATTATGTGCGTGTGGCTCCGGCAGGACACAATGAGGCACCTGCTATCTTCAAAAAAGACGGAACCTACTGGATGATCACTTCCGGTTGTACCGGTTGGGCTCCCAATGAGGCTCGTATGTTCTCGTCTTCTTCCATCTTCGGACCGTGGTCTCAGCATCCCAACCCTTGTGTGGACCTAAGTCGGAACTTACGTTTGGCGGACAGAGCACTTATATTCTGAAAGTGGAGGGGAAGAAAGATGCTTTTATATTTATGGCGGATATCTGGCGTCCGGAGCATCCCAGTGATGCCCGTTACATTTGGTTACCTGTTCAATTCAAGGAAGGAATTCCATACGTGGAGTGGATGGACAACTGGACACTGGATTTCTTTCAGTAATCCCTGTTGAAAATAGTCTGAAGGATGGAAAATAGTGCAATAGTCTGTTCTTGACTGATTATTGCATCCATCTTGCTCGATTTTACCTCTATGGTTGTCAATCAGATTTTTTATCTTTGCTATCGGTAAAAAGAGATAATAGGTATTAAAGATAGGTTTTTAGGAAGAAGGTTAACATACTGTGATGTGATAATAGAATTTTAGGTTAGGTTAAGTTAGAATTGAAGGCATATTTCGTGAGGAAATGTGCCTTTCTGTTTTCATTACCTTTCTAGGTTCGTATATTTGTAATGTCGAATTTGTGAAACTTAAAATAGAATATGCATGAAAAAGATTGGATTGTTTTTGTTGTTAGGTGTTTCTTTTTCGTGGCTGGTGTCTGCTTGCCAAGGATGTCAGCAGGAAAGACGGAAGGAAGTGCCTTTGGATTCTATTGTACTGAGTGACCCTTGCATTTTGGCAGACAGGAAGACGGCTATGTATTATATGACCGGAACCGGCGGTATGCTTTGGAAAAGCAAGGATTTGAAACTTTGGGAAGGACCGTTCCATGTGGCAAAGACTGATTCCGGTTCGTGGATGGGACCGAAACCAATGATTTGGGCTGCCGAGTTACATCCGTATAAGGCAAGTATTATTATTTTGCCACTTTCACCAATCAGGAGGTGAAGATTGATACGGTACAAGAGAATGTAATAGAGCGCCGTGCCAGTCATGTTTTGGTGAGCGATAACCCGGACGGACCTTACGTTCCGATGAAGGATTCCACTTACCTGCCTGCTGATAAACCAACCTTGGATGGGACTTTCTGGGTGGATAAGGACGGAAAGCCTTATATGGTATATTGTTATGAATGGTTGCAAGCCTTGGATGGTACGATAGAGAAAATAGAACTGAAGCCTGACTTAAGTGGAACCATAGGCGAAGGGAAATTGCTGTTCCGTGCCAGCGAATCGCCGTGGAGCCGTGAAAAAGATGCGGATGGCAAGGACAAACCGAATAAAGTCACTGACGGTCCGTATCTGTTCCGTACAGGAACAGGTAGACTCGGTATGATTTGGACTAGTTGGATTTATAATGTGTACACTCAGGGAGTGGCTTATTCTGAAAGCGGAACCTTGGATGGACCATGGATACAGGAGAAAGACCCGATAACTCCTCCCAATTTCGGTCATGGGATGTTGTTTCAGACCTTGGACGGTAAATGGTTGATGTCTGTACATAGTCATAAGGATGTAAACGGACGTTATATTCGTACTCCTCGCTTGTTTGAAGTCGATTTTTCCGGAGATAAATTGGTGGTGGGAAAACCATATATTCCTTGAAAGTGCTTTATCTTTTTTCGAGAGGAAAGGTAATTACTTTTGCTTTCAATGAAAAGAGATGTGTAGAAAGAGTTGGAAGGACAGCTTTATGAGTCTGTCCCTCCAAATAAATGACCGGGTTAATCCCAACCCGGATTCTGTTTCAGTGCACCCTGAGCCAGGTCTACCTCTTCCAAGGGGATAGCCCACAGATAGTCACGGTTGGCATTGAACTTGCGGGTTTCAATAAAAATGCTTTCTCCTTTTGCATTTACCCCGTATACTGGTTTAGTAACATCCTTTTCAGTTGTTTTATAGCTACGGGTATCAAACAGGTGCATTCCCTCGAAAGCAAATTCCAAACGACGTTCCAAACGGATAGCTTCGCGCATTTGATCTTTGGACAAGCCGGAAGGCAGAGGAGGAAGATTTACGCTGGGACGCTGACGGATTTGATTGACCGCATCATATACTTCCGTATCCGGAGCAGACAGATTTTCGTTACGAGCCTCGGCGAAGGTCAGCAGCACTTCTGCATAGCGGATATAGATAAAGTTGGTCCAGTCATAATTATTGATACCGTCATTGTCCGGATTGATATACTTTTTCATGCTATATCCTGTACGGGTATGGCTGCCATCTCCCATATTGTTCAGGTTGAAAGTCTTTCCTGCTATTTGTGACCCGTTCCACAGTACAGAGAAGCCTAGACGGGGGTCACGGTTGGCAAACGGGTCTTCTGGATTATAGAAAGGAGATTCTTTGATTGATTTGCCATCTTTGCATGGATAGGAGTCTATCAAGTCTTGAGTAGGTGATAAAGCTTCCCATCCTCCCATCATGACGGGAGCGAAGAACTGTCCTATATAACTGCCTTCATTAGAGTTTTTCGGGTTTTCCAGATATTCGCGATCAAAGATGATTTCATTACATAACTCTGCTACAGGTTGGAACAAGTCACCATAGTTATCATACAGTCCATACACATTCATGCCCATTACTTTGCGTGCGGCGGCTTCCGCCACATCATATTTGTGTGCGTAGAAAGCAACTCTGGCTTTCAGTGCGTAGCAGGCTCCGGCACTCGGTTTTCCGTGGTCACTGTTGCTGCGGATATCGGGCAAGCTGGCTGCTGCTTTATCCAATAATCCTACTATATGATTATAAGTCTGTGTGACGAGCAAGTCATGTTGATGGCTGTTTAACTGAGTTAAACTCTGATTAAACCTATTGTTTCGTCAATAGTAGCCTAAGAGCAGGTGCGACATCAGTTGTGCTAAGCTGCTCTGAAAAGGTAACCCTCCGAAAGGGGAAGAATGAACCGTGAGGGAATTTCAACGACCGCAAGCGTTATGCAGTCTGGGGGCTTGGCTCAATGGTATGGTTAGCGCAAGCGAACTGTTATTTAAAGGTCGTTAAGTCGAACAAGCCAAACAACGCTGATAGGCTTGAACCAAAAGGTAAAGCGGTTGGACATTTCTGTGAATTTTGGGAATGCACGAACATCAGAACCGCCGGCTGAGAGACAGAACCTAACCCATTGGTTTGGCATCAACATGGAACTCGGTAAGCCTATATATCTCCCACAAAGGGTAAGCAGACCGCAAGGAATGCCGAATGGTATGTAGGTATAAGATTGTGGAAAAAGCGAATGCCATTCTGTAACGGAATGGATAAGGATTAAGCCAATGTCACGTGTGTCATTGACAACATCATCCTCCACGAAAGTGGGCAGACTTCCACTAGGTAATTCTTTTACAAGATAACTTAAAGAACTTCTTAAAGGAGGAAAGCAAATGAACGAAAATAGAAATATTAAGTGTGCGCCTTCTGACCGAAACCAAAGTTGGACCAGTATAGACTGGAACAAGGCGGAGGAAACGGTCAAGAAGCTTCAAGCGCGTATTGTAAAAGCTCAGAAAGAAGGTAAGTATGGTAAAGTGAAAGCTTTGCAATGGACACTTACCCACTCGTTTTATGCCAAGGCATTGGCAGTTAAACGAGTGACCTCTAACAGTGGCTCAAAAACTTCGGGGGTGGACAAAACATTATGGACAACACCTGAAAGAAAATACAGAGCCATTGCTACACTTAAGAGAAGAGGCTACAAACCTCAACCGTTAAAGAGAGTCAATATCAAAAAGAGTAATGGTAAACTTCGCCCTTTGGGCATTCCTACAATGACAGACCGCGCAATGCAGGCATTGTACCTAATGGCACTTGACCCTGTAGCAGAAACCATTTCGGACAAATATTCATTTGGATTCAGAAAGAATCGCTGTTGTGCAGATGCCATGATTCGTTGTCATACCCTCTTATCTCGTTCTTACTCACCCGAGTGGGTTTTAGAGGGAGATATAAAGGGATGCTTTGACCACATCAGCCATGATTGGCTTCTAAACAATGTCCCTATGGATAAAGAAATACTCCGTAAGTGGTTGAAATGCGGATTTGTCTTCAAAGGAGAGGTTTTCCCAACGGAAGAAGGTACACCACAAGGTGGAATCATATCGCCAACTCTTGCTAACATCGCTCTGAACGGTATCGAAAAGGCTCTTTCGGGATTCAAGCAAACAACCCGTAATGGTGTTGCATATAATCCCAAAGTGAGTTTAATACGATATGCCGATGATTTTATCATTACAGGTGCATCTAAAGAAATCTTGGAAAACGAGGTAAAACCTATTCTAGTCGAATTCTTCCAAGAAAGAGGGCTGGAACTGTCAGAAGAAAAAACAGTTATAACCCATGTTTCGGAAGGTTTTGATTTTCTCGGATTCAATGTTCGCAAATATAATGGTACACTACTGACAAAACCGTCAAAGAAAAGTGTAAAGAAACTCACCGAAAAGGTGAAGGTTCTATTGAAATCGCACAGAGCAGTAAAACAAGAGGAAATACTTATGATGCTGAATCCAATATTGACGGGATGGTCAATGTACTATCGGTATTGCGCAGCCTCAGAAACTTTTAGGAAAACCGACCAAAAGATATTCAATATGATTTGGAGATGGTGTCTCAGACGCCATTCAAACAAATCTCTTGGATGGATTAAAAATCGGTATTTTCATCGTGTGAATAATCGTGATTGGTGTTTTGGTATCGCAAAAGACAGTCCTAAGGGAAATACACATATCCTTCTAACTCGTCTGTTTGATACCAAGATTACAAAATATCCCCAAATAAAAGGGGATGCAAATCCGTATGATGCGGAATGGTATGATTACTTCCTTGACAGAAATCTTATTCGTATGAAAGAAAGTTTGAAAGGAAGGAAATCCCTCATATTCATGTGGGAAAGACAGAACCAATGCTGTCCATTATGTGGAGAACCCATAACCAAAGACACACCGTGGCGCACGGTGATGCTGAACGTGGATGGTATATCCAAACTGCATCTTGCACATGAAACATGTTGTAAATCTCTTAACAAGAAAGGAGGACTTTCATGAGCGTGCTTCATAGAAGTATTGAATTGCTTGAGCCGTATGATGGGAAACTATCATGTACGGTTCTTAGGGGGGAAAGCGCCCGTAAGGTGCCGACCTACCCGATCCTCTTCAGAACTGCGTGAAGGAAGTTTCTCGTTCAGTTCCAACGGATGATCCAGCAGGGAGGCGCCACCCATATATTTTAATATGTTAGCGTATGAGAAGCTTCGAGAAACTGTACTTCAGCTGTCAGTTGCGCTTTTTCTTTTTCATCCATCGGCACATCGCCTATATGTTCGTAAAATACCAGGCATCTGCGGATGCATTGATAGGCATTTTTCCATAATTGTAGGAAATGTGGGTTGCTGGAAGTTGCCGTACCAGCAGACAACTGTCCCTGTTCGGCTGTGACATGTACAGGAATAGCATTATCTGTGTAGCAGTCTGTCATGATAGTATGGTTTTCCGGTTCTATCAGATACAGATAAATTCCGGTTGCAAATTTCTGGGCATCTTCTGCGTTTCTCCAGAAAGATGCATCGGATAATTGGTCTTTAGGATTTCTGTCCAGAAAACTGTCATTGCAAGAGCTCAGACCAAGGCCGCATGCCAATATTAATCCTATAAAGTTATATTTTAGTCTCATAGTTGTCAGTGTTTAGAATGTTACATTCAGACCGAAGGAATAATTTCGGGTCAATGGATAATAGTTGCCGCTGATGGCTTCGGGGTCTACACCGTCGAAGCCGGAAATCATAAAGAGATTGTCGATACTGCAATACACTCTCAGACGGCTGATTCCGTATTTGGATATCAGCTGTTTGGGCAGGCTGTAACCTACTTGCAGGTTTCTCAGCTTGGCATAAGAGGCGTCCTGCATCCAGAAACTGGAAGTCACGCGGTTTTTGGAGTCACTCATGGATAATCGGGGATAAGTGGCATTCGGGTTTTCCGGAGTCCAACGGTCCAGATGCTGTTCCGTTACTTTACCGCCATTGTAGAAGGCATATCTGATTTCAGCTACAGGAGCACTCTTTACATCAGCTGCACCTTGCAGCAGTGCACTTAGGTCGAAGTCTTTATATTGAACTGAAAGATTCAGACCGAAGTTGATTTTCGGGAAGTAGGAACCCAATACTTGCCGGTCTTTGCTGTCTACTACTTTGTCTCCGTTCAGGTCACGGTATTTTAAGTCACCCGGAACCGGAGTACCCATGCTCTGTGTAGGATGATTCTTGATCTCTTCTTCGTTTTGGAAGATGCCGTCGCATACGTAGCCGTAATATGCCCACAGTGGGTCGCCTACGGATTGTCCCGGTGTGTCACCGCCTTTCAAATCCATGATTTTGGTAGTTACATAGCTGAAATTGGCTCCGATAGAATAGCTCCAATCATTGATACGGTTGTTATGTCCCAGTTGCAGTTCGATACCGGTATTACGCACTACACCGGCATTTTGCATCGGAGCGCTGACTCCCATCATGTTGGGAACTGGAAGTTGCAGTAATATGTCCCGTGTTTCCTTGCGGAACCAGTCTGCGCCCAATGTCAGTTTATTGCCCCAAAAAGCGGCGTCCACACCTACGTTCCATTGATCGGTTTTCTCCCACGTAATATCTTGGTTAGCCATCGGGTTGGAAATGGAAATACCCGGAGTCAAAGTGTTGCCGAAACTATAGTCATAACCGAACAGATAGGTGTTCTGATACGGATAATAGTTAGAACTGTTGTCCGAGTTTACGGTTTCCTGATTACCTAGCAATCCCCATGATGCACGTAGTTTCAAATTATCCACCCAATCGGCTTTGAAGAACTCTTCTTCCGATATTCTCCATCCGATGGAGAAAGAGGGGAATGCGCCGAAGCGGTTGTTCTTGGGGAAGCGTGAAGTGCCGTCATAACGCAGGTTGGCTTCTAGCAGATAGCGGTCATCGTATGAATAATTCACGCGTCCGAAAGCTGAGCGGAGGGCGTATTCTATTTCTGTACCGTATGTTGTCTGTCCTGTCACTTCACCGGCGTTGATCTGGTCCAGTGAGTTGGAGTTGGGCAGGTTCTTACGGTAAGCTTGCAGATAGCGTGTCTGTTTATAAATTTGTGAGTAACCTAATAAGCTCCTATTGTGTGTTTGCCGAAGGTTTTATTATAGTCCAGATAAGCTTGCAAGTTCAGTTCCATACTTTTGATGTCATATTCTGTGATGGAGTTAGTGGTTTTCTTTACCGGTGTGTCTGAACCTGCCTGATAGAATGTCATAGTATTGACGTGGGTGGGATTGTCGGTCAGGTTGAAAGTCGAGGCGGCGACTCCTCTCAGTTTCAGTCCGTCTATGATGTCCAGTTCCATTCCTACGTTACCTTGGAAATTGCTGTTTATCTCTTTGTAGGTTCCTCCTTCACGTGCATAGGCTACGGAGTTGTGCTCGTTTTTGAATAAAGCATAGTTGCCGTTGCTCAATTGGATGGGAGTAACCGGAGTCTCACGGAAAGCATAGTGCATCAGGTTGCTGATACCTGCCGCCGGAGCAGTCATATTACTGCGGTATACCGCCATATTTGTAGTCAGTTTCAGACGACTGTTTATCTGAGCGTCAATGTTGGCACGTACATTGAACTTGTTGTAGTTGGTATTGACTATCAATCCGTCTTTATCATGATAGTTGAATGCCAGCGAGTAAGTTACTTTGTCTCCACCGCCTTTGATACTCAAGTGGTGGTTGTTGAACAGGCCGTTTTCACTTAATAGCGTACCCAGCCAGTCGGAATTGGGATAAAAGTCGGGATCACTTCCGTCTTTGAACTTTTGTAGGGCTGTTTCGTCATACGGACCTTTCAAACCGTCATTGGTGTAAGCTTCATTCATCAGCACTGCATAATTGTAAGAATCCAAAAATTTGGGCATACGTGAGGCACTTTGCCAGCCTACATATCCATCGTATGATACAATGGTACGTCCTTTGGTTCCCTTTTTGGTTGTGATAAGGATAACGCCATTGGCAGCACGTACTCCATAAATGGCTGAGGCGGCTGCATCTTTTAATATAGAGATGTTTTCAATATCGTTGGGGTCCACGCTGCTCATGGTAGATTCTACACCATCCACCACAACCATGGCACTGGCATCTCCCATAGTTCCTAGACCACGCACACGCAGTACTCCGGCATCAGCTCCCGGCTGGCCGGTATTTTGGATAATGGTGACACCTGGCATTTGTCCTGCCAGCATGTTGGTGACATTGGCACTGGTGCGGTTGACTAGCTTATCGGATGAGATGGTTGCCACAGAACCTGTCAGGTTTACTTTTTTTTGAGTACCGTATCCTACTACTACCACTTCATCTAAAGATTCTGTATCTTCTTTCAAGATAATGGTGTAACTGTTGCTGTTGCCTACGGTAATTTGTTGGTCGTTGTAACCGATATACGAAACTTTCAGTTTAGCCCCTACGGGTACATTTAATGTGAATTTGCCATCCACATCTGTAATAGTACCGTTGGTGCTTCCCACTTGTACTACATTGGCACCGATTACAGGAGCTCCGCTTGCATCATTTACGATACCCGTAATTTGTTTGACATGCTGTTGCACGATGGCAGTTGACTGCGAAGCCCACAAAGGCATTGGGAAAGCCATTCCGGCAAATAGTGTAAGACATGCATAAAAAGAGGCTTTTTTCAAAATTACGTGTGTCTTTACACAATTTTCCCTTCTTTTCTGGTAGAATTGCATAGATTTATAAGGTTAAATTAGTAAATAGTTTGGTTTAGGGATCTTATTCCCTTTCTATTTCAGTTGCTGCAAATGTATTATTTTATAAGAATATAACGCTATCTTTTCTTTTATTTTTTTTTATTATTCTTAATAAATTACAGGTTATGACTAACCTGCTGTAGTTTTTGGTGGGTTATTCTTGTTATTTTGTATCTAGCGAGGAAGTAGAATGGTACATATTGCTTGAGAAATCAAACAATGAAATTCATATGGATAGAAATGTTAAATATGTCCTTTCTAAGGATTATTTTTGTATCTTTCTCAAAAGGTGTGATGAAAACTGAATATATTTCGCTAATAGTTATCATTTATAATGAATAATCAGAATTTATTGTGTAGCTGATTCTTTTGCTTTTTTCTTTTACTGAAACTGTAGTTTAATAGGGAAGAACTTTTTGTTTTTTTCTATGCCAGTCTTTCATAAACTTCCATTTTTCCCCCATTTGACCGAATAAAGTCCCTCTTTTGAAAGATTTATATACCTGAAAATAGGTTCCTATACTATATCTTTGCATCAAACAAATTCAGGACTAATTATATGAAAAACAAATTTTTTATCACCTTATTTGCCTGTTTGCTACCTTGGATGGCAGGGGCGCAGCAGACTATTTCCAAACAAAACAATGTAGCCGAAAAAGATTACATAGCTTATCTCTTTACCTATTTTACAGGTAACCACATCAGCGAGGAAGCCGTATGCTATGCGGTAAGTACGGACGGATATACCTATTGGGCATTGAATGACAACAAACCTGTCATTGATTCCAAAATCATCAGTCTACCGGTGGTGTGCGCGACCCGCATATCCTGCGTTGCGAAGACGGAAAGACATTCTATATGGTGGTTACCGATATGGTTTCTGACAATGGATGGGATTCCAATCGTGCCATGGTGTTGCTGAAATCTACAGACTTGGTGAACTGGAACCATTCTGTCATCAATATGCAGAAACGTTATGTCGGACAGGAAAAACTGAAACGGGTATGGGCTCCTCAGACTATCTTCGATGCGGAAGCCGGAAAATACTTGGTCTATTGGTCAATGAAATATGGTGATGGGGCAGATGTGATTTATTATGCTTATGCCAATAAAGAATTTACCGACCTGGAAGGTGAACCGAAACCGCTTTTCATCCCTGAAAACAAGAAATCTTGCATAGACGGTGATATCGTATATAAAGATGGAATCTACCACCTGTTTTATAAAACCGAAGGACATGGAAACGGCATCCGGGTAGCAACTACCCGTTCACTGACTTCGGGACAATGGGAGGAAGAACCCGACTACAAGCAGCAGACCCCGGAAGCGGTGGAAGGTGCGGGAACTTTCAAACTGATAGGTCAGAATAAATACATCTTGATGTATGATGTCTATATGAAAGGTAAATACCAGTTTACTGAAACGACCGATTTGAAAAACTTTAAAGTGATAGACAGTGAGGTGAAGATGAATTTTCATCCGCGTCACGGAACTATCATCCCCATTACCCGTGCCGAGTTGAAGCGCATCACCGACAAATGGCTTCAAAGGAAATGGGCAATATGACGATTCCCAACAATCCCGTGCTGCAAGGTTTCCATGCTGACCCTGAGATATTGTATTCTCATCAGACTAAAAAATATTATATCTATTCCACCACCGACGGACAGCCCGGATGGGGCGGATGGTATTTCAGTGTCTTCTCTTCGGATAATCTGAAGGACTGGAAAGATGAAGGGGTGATGCTTGATTTGAAATCCGATCAGGTGGCATGGGCGGATGGAAACGCATGGGCTCCGTGCATTGAAGAGAAAATGGTGGATGGAAAGTATAAATATTTCTTCTATTTCAGTGGTAATCCTGTAGCCGGAGGCGGCAAGCAGATTGGGGTGGCGGTAGCCGATTCACCCATTGGTCCGTTCAAAGACTTGGGACATCCCATTATTACTGAATCTCCCGTGGGCCACGGACAGCAGATTGATGTGGATGTGTTTACCGATCCGGTTTCGGGAAAATCCTATCTGTACTGGGGCAATGGTTATATGGCGGGCGCCGAACTGAATGAGGATATGGTTTCCATCAAAAAGAATACCTTGACCGTATTGACACCGAAAGGAGGAAGTCTGAAAGATTACGCTTTCCGTGAAGCGGCATATGTGTTCTATCGTAATGGTCTTTACTACTTTATGTGGTCGGTGGATGATACCGGTTCGCCCAACTATCATGTGGCATACGGTACGTCGAAATCTCCGCTAGGTCCTATAAAGGTTGCTAAGAAACCGGTGGTACTGATTCAGGATCCTGCAAAGGAAATCTATGGACCTGCGCACAATGCAGTCCTACAAATTCCGGGTACGGATGAGTGGTACATTGTATATCATCGTATTAATAAGAACTTTATAGATCGTGAGAAGGGTCCTGGCGTGCATCGTGAAGTATGTATAGACCGTATGGAATTTAATCCGGACGGAACCATCAGGAAGGTTGTTCCCACGTTATAGAAGAAACATGACAATAAAGCATATACCATGAAAAAGACCTTATTATCTCTGGCAATCGCCTCATTGGCAGCAGGCCAATCCGTCTGTGCTGCCGTGGAAAAAGTATATAATGAGCCCGATTCGGTCTACATCTTCTCTTACGCCCATCCGGAAGACGAGGGACGCAGCGGACTGAAATTCGCATGGAGTCCCGATGGCGACAAGTGGCTGAGTGTATCCGATGGCTTTGCCTATCTGAAATGTGATTTCGGGCGTTGGGGGGCGGAAAAGAGAATGATTAAACCTCTTCTGGAAAAAGCGGAAGATGGACGTTGGTATTGCCGGTGGCAGCTTACCCCCAGCGGAAAAGTATGGGGTACTTCCCATTCTTCCGACTTGTTGAAGTGGGCTCCCCAACAATATGTCAATGCGGAGAAGCCTGCCGTGCCCCGACTGGTCACTGCCCGGCAGATTGTCCTTGATAAAGATACCTTGAACGGTTATATGCAGAAAGTACCTTATGCGGATATAGAACAGTTGATTCGTTTTGCTGAGCATAAGAAATTCCGCGATATACAGAATAATGAGCGTACCGAACAGGATGCCGTCCGCTTTGCCGGACTGAAACCGGTCACTGCCACCATCCGGGTGGATGCCGGACGGGTGAAGCCTATTAGTGAGCATCTGATAGGTATTTTCTTTGAGGATATCAATTATGGAGCCGATGGTGGACTTTATGCGGAGCTGGTTCAGAACCGTGATTTTGAATATTCTGCCAAAGACGGTGCAAGAGATAAGAACTGGAACAGCACGTATGCGTGGAGTATACAGGTACTGATGCGGAACTGTCTGTCAGTGAGGACAGTCCCATCCATGCTAACAATGCTCACTATGCAGTGTTAGAGGTACATCGCCCGGGTGCTGCCTTGGTGAATAACGGTTTTGACGGTATTGCCGTGAAAAAAGGTGAGAAGTATGACTTCTCTGTGTTTTCCAAAGTGCTGGATAATACGAAAGGTGGAAAAGTGCTTGTGAGGCTGACTACCAAAGATGGCAAGGAAATTGCGCAGGCTGCTATTCGGGTTTCATCTACAGAGTGGAAAAAACAAAAGGCTGTACTGACGGCAACGGTGGATGCTGCGGATGCCGTGTTGTCCGTTTGTCCGCAGATGGCTGGGAAGTATGCCTTGGATATGGTTTCTCTTTTCCCACAGAATACATTTAAAGGCAGGAAGAACGGGCTGCGCGCTGATTTGGCACAGACTTTGGCGGACCTTCATCCCCGTTTTGTCCGTTTCCCCGGCGGATGTGTGGCTCACGGAGATGGTGTGGACAATATTTATGATTGGAAAGGCTCTATAGGAGCGTTGGAGGAACGCAAGCCTCTGCGCAATTTGTGGGGCTATCATCAGACCCGCGGTCTGGGATATCATGAATATTTTTTGTTCTGCGAGGATATGGGGGCCGAACCTGTTCCTGTAGTGGCAGCCGGAGTGCCTTGTCAGAATTCGGGTACTTGCAGTCATCACTCGGTAGGCGAACTGGGTTGCGGCGGTCAGCAAGGCGGAATCCCGATGGAGGAAATGCCGCAGTACGTGCAGGATGTACTGGATTTGATAGAATATGCGAATGGAGATGCGAAGAAGACCGTGTGGGGAAAGAAGCGTGCGCAAGCCGGACATCCCAAACCTTTCAATCTGAAGTACATCGGTATTGGTAACGAGGATTTGATTACCGATATCTTTGAAGAACGTTTCACCATGATTTTCAATGCGGTGAAGGAGAAATATCCCGAAGTGACCGTAATCGGAACGGTAGGCCCGTTCTATGAGGGCAGTGATTATGAGGAAGGCTGGAAATTCGCCACTAAGATGGGTATTCCGATGGTGGATGAACATTATTATAACACCCCGGGATGGTTTATCAACAATCAGGATTTCTATGACCGTTATGACCGTAACAAGGCGAAAGTGTATTTGGGAGAGTATGCGGCTCATTTGCCGGGACGTCCCAACAATATAGAAACAGCTTTGGCCGAGGCCTTGTACCTGACTTCCGTGGAGCGTAATGCCGATGTGGTGACCATGACTTCTTACGCTCCGTTACTGGCTAAGGAGGGACATACCCAGTGGAATCCGGATTTGATTTATTTCAATAATACGGAGGTAAAACCCACCGTAGGTTACTATGCGCAGCAGATGTACGGACAAAATGCGGGCAGTGAATACATCGCTTCTTCCGTGACTTTGGATAATGCACAAGATGCGGTGAAGAAACGGGTAGGTGTGTCGGTAGTCCGCGACGGAAAGACAGGAGATATGATCGTGAAACTGGTGAATCTGCTGCCGGTAGCGGTGAATGCGCAAGTGGAGCTCCCGTCTTTGGAAGGAATGAACACCACTGCCGTAAAGACGGTTTTGGCAGGAAAACCGACAGACCAACAGGTTCGTCCTGTATCCGGTACAATGGAGGTAAGCGAGAAATTCGGGTATGAATTGCCGGCTTATTCATTTACGGTAATCCGGATAAATAAGAATGAAAAATAATAATAGATAAATGAAGATGAAGAAATTACTGACTTTGTTGCTGGCGGTCCTGCTGCTGGCAGGATGTGCCGGCAATAAGCCCGGGACATTCGAAGCGGGTAAGAATACCTTTCTGCTGAATGGGAAACCGTTCGTGGTCAAAGCGGCAGAGGTGCATTATCCGCGTATTCCCCGTGAATACTGGGAACATCGTATTGAAATGTGTAAAGCATTGGGCATGAATACGCTTTGTTTGTATGTCTTTTGGAATTTGCATGAGGAAACTCCCGGTAAGTATGATTTTACAGGTAATAAAGATATTGCAGCTTTCTGTAAATTGGCTCAGAAGCATGGTATGTACGTCATTGTGCGTCCCGGTCCGTATGTATGTGCGGAATGGGAAATGGGTGGGCTGCTTGGTGGCTGCTGAAGAACGACAGCGTGCAGCTTCGTACTCTCGATCCTTTCTATATGCAGCACGTGGGAGCCTTTATGCATGAAGTGGGCAAGCAGTTGCAGGATTTGCAGATTACCCGTGGTGGTAACATCATCATGGTGCAGGTGGAAAACGAATATGGTTCGTATGGCACGGACAAGCCTATGTGTCTGCCATCCGTGATACGGTACGCGCCGCAGGCTTTACTGAAGTGCCTTTGTTCCAATGTGACTGGAGTTCTAATTTCCTGAATAATGGTTTGGATGATTTGCTTTGGACTATAAATTTTGGTACGGGAGCTGATATCGACAAGCAGTTTGCCAAACTGAAAGAAGTACGTCCCGACGCTCCGTTGATGTGCAGCGAGTTCTGGAGCGGATGGTTTGATCACTGGGGGCGCAAGCACGAAACCCGTGACGGACAAATCATGGTGGATGGCCTGAAAGAGATGATGGACAAAGGTATTTCTTTCAGTTTGTACATGACCCACGGAGGAACGACCTTTGGCTGGTGGGGCGGTGCCAATAATCCGGCTTACTCGGCTATGTGCAGCAGCTATGACTATGACGCTCCTATCAGCGAAGCAGGCTGGACCACCGACAAGTATTTTGCTTTACGTGATATGTTGAAGGACTACTTGGACGAAGGACAGACATTGCCTGAAGTTCCTGAAGCTTTACCGGTTATGGAAATCCCTGCCATTAAATTCACTCAAATAGCTCCGTTGGTTGACAATCTGCCCGACCCGAAGCAGACAGAGGAAATCCAGCCGATGGAGAAATTTGACCAAGGCTGGGGAAGTATCCTGTACCGTACCCATTTGCCGGAAGATGTGAAAGCGGGAACCGTTCTGAAAATCACCGAACAGCATGACTGGACACAGGTTTTTGCCGACGGGAAACTGTTGGGGCGTCTGGATCGCCGTGGTGGAGAACAGGAACTTACACTGCCTGCATTAAAAGCCGGTACACAGCTTGATTTATTGGTGGAAGCCATGGGGCGTGTGAACTTTGACAAGTCCATTCACGACCGCAAGGGAATTACCGAGAAAGTGGAACTGGTGAACGGTAAGAATGCCGAAACGTTGAAAGGCTGGACTGTTTATAATCTTCCCGTAGATTATGAATTTGTATCTTCCCGGAACTTTCAGGATATGAACTCGTCTGCCGCCTGTGGCATAGAGAAAAATGATGAAAGTGTTCCGGCCTACTATCGCGCTGCTTTTACCTTGGATAAGGTGGCTGATACGTTCCTGAACATGGAGTCTTGGGGAAAAGGTATGGTATGGGTGAACGGTCATGCCATGGGACGTTTCTGGGAAATCGGTCCTCAACAAACCCTGTTCATGCCGGGCTGCTGGCTGAAAAAAGGAGTGAATGAAATCATCGTTCTTGACTTGAAAGGTCCGAAAGAGGCAACCATCGTCGGATTGAACAAACCTATCCTGGATATGCTTCGTGTGGCTGTTCCTGAAACGCATCGTAAACAGGGGCAGACCATCAAACTGGAGAAGGAAACACCGGTATCTGCCGGTACTTTCAAACCAGGTAACGGTTGGCAAGAAGTGAAAGTTCCTGCTACGAAAGGACGTTACTTCTGTCTGGAAGGGCTGTCTTCTTTTGATAATACCAACATTGCCGCCATTGCGGAGTTTGATGTGCTGGATGAGAAAGGAGAGAAAATCTCTCGTGAAAACTGGAAGATTGTTTATGCCGACAGCGAGGAAACCCGTAGCGGTAACCGCACAGCCGACAAGATTTATGACTTGCAAGAAAGTACTTTCTGGCAGACGGTGGATAATACGGCTTATCCTCATCAGGTGGTGATAGATCTCGCAAAGAATATAACGTGACCGGTTTCCGTATTCTGCCACGTGCGGAACAGGGAGCTCCCGGCATGATTAAAGATTATAAGGTGTATGTAAAAGCAACCGGTTTCGGTTATTGATATACTTTTCCCGTAGGGGTGGAAACACAGACTGCTGAAGAAGCTACCAAAAAGAATTAAAGACACAGATGTAAGGAGGAAGCTTCAAAAGAAGGAAACCTGCGAGTGGAGCAATTATCGGATACTTTAGCAAATTTTAAAATTTGCAAGAGTATCCGGTTTCTTTTTTATAACTTTGTGGCAGTCTATGATTCTAACCGAAAGCACAATGAAATATATATTGACCTTTATACTATCTTTTCTCTCCTTCTTGGTGTGTTCTCAGAACATAACTATTACAGATATCCCTACCATTGACCAGCTGCCGGTAAATGCCATTCATCGCGTATTCAGAGATAGCGAAGGATATATGTGGTATGGCACGGTGAACGGATTATGTCGTGATGACGGTTATCATGTGAAAGTGTTTCGTTCGGACATTGAAACTCCGGGATTATTAGAGGACAATTTGGTGGAGTGTATCGCTGAGGATAAGAAGGGGAATATATGGTTCGGTACAGACAAAGGGGTGTATATTCTTGATAAATCGGACTACAGTGTACATCCTATGGACCGGGAGCGTTTGAAGAATATTCCGGTGATGTATCTATATGCTACCAGTGACGGCTATATGTGGCTGAGCTATCGTTCTATATTGGCCAAATATGACATCAACGGACAGTTGGTCAAAGAGTATCCCCTCCGGAATAAGTACGGAAGAACTACTATTTCCGGATTTTGTGAGAGCCGCAACCATGAGATTATTATTTCTGTGTGGAATGGCCGGGTATATCATTTGGACAAAGAAAAAGACGAGTTCGTTCCTTATCCTGATAAGATGAGAAGACAAAATCCTACGGTGATGGTTCAGGATAATGAACAGGACTACTTCTGGTTGGCAACCTGGGGGGATGGTGTGGTGCGTTTTGACCCTTCGGCTCCTGAAGATTCTATGTTTGTATATTCTGAAATACCGGTCAATGCTGCCGGTGAGGAGGATGGGGTCATCCTTAGTCTGGTACAGGATGATAAACTGGGGTATATCTGGTTAACCACCGGGCACGATTTCATGTCCTTACAAATACAACCGGATAAGACGTTAAAACAATTGAAATTCCAGACAGGGCTTCTGCCTGTTAATCATATGTTGGTAGAAGTTCTGAAAGGGAGGGGATGTCTATGGGTGTCGGCCTTTGACCGTCCTAGTTTCATTGTACATCTGATGGATAATATGACCAAGGATTATGCCTTACCCGCTTTGGCGGACAGAGTAAACCGCAGTCCGGCTGTAATGGCTTTGTGTGATGACGGAGACGGTATGATGTGGATGATGCAAGAAAGAACCGGGTTGGTGTTATATGACTTGAAGCAGGATAAAGTGAAAATCTATTCGGATTTTCCCGAGCTTGTTTCGTTGTCTTTGGATAACGGACGAGAGATGGCTCGAGCACGTATTAATAACGGTATTTGGGTGGCAAAAGATTTGAATAGATTGGTTTATGGTATGACCCGTAAGTATGGAGATGTATCTGGAGGATCTTATTGATTTGAACGGGCAGGTGGAATCGAACGCTACGGTGACCAAATTGTATGAAGACTCGCACGGAATCTTGTGGATAGGCTTGAACAAAGGACTTTGCAGTTATGATGTCCGTCAGAAAAGAATTAAACAGGTTTATCCCGATGTGGGGCATGTGATGGGAATCGTGGAGAATAAGGAAGGGCTGATATGGATTTGTACTCAAGACAACGGTTTGTTTCAGACAACGGCGGATGAAAAACTTCGTTCTTTTAAATTGGACAAGAATTTCTCTTGTCTGTCTATTGCTCCCGATTGGATTTTGTGGTTGGGAACTTGTGACGGAGGAGTCTATTCTTATGATCCTTCAGAGAATAAGTTGGTCAGTTATAATGAGGCTTGCGGTATGAACGGTAATCAGGTGAATCAAATAGTGGCTGATGCATATAATCATATTTGGATTGATACAAACCAGAAACTGATAGAATTTAATCCTCGTAACGGCTCGTTCCGCACCTATCTTACCACGGATGGTTCTATCTTGTTGCGTCGCTTTCTTCCCACTGCTGTTTGTCAAGCAAAAGATGGCAATATTTATTGGGGCGGCATTCCGGGTATTTGCATGGTTACTCCATCAAACGGGTTGGAAAGAAAGGCTAGTGCAGTGAAGACCAAGATAACTGATATAAAGTTGCAAGGAGAATCATTGATATTCGGAGATAGAAAGAGTAGCAATTCCATTAACCGGATAGAATTGCATCCCGATGATCAGAATTTGGAAATTAGTTTTTCTTCTCTTAACCACCGTTATGCTTCAAAAATACGCTATGCTTATCGGTTGATAGGAGTGGACAAAGCGTGGGTATATGTGGAAGGTGGAAAAAACTCGGCTTTTTATAATCATCTGAGTAAGGGCACTTATACTTTTCAGGTGAAAGCGACGGATGAAAATGGTCTTTGGAGTAAAGAGGTAACTGAACTGACTATCCGACGCCTTCCTGCTTTTTATGAAACTTGGTGGGCGTATTTGTTCTATGTATTGATAGTGATGGGTGTATCCGGTTATAGTCTGTATCTTTATCTGAAGCGCGTGGACCGTAAGAATAATGAAATGTGGGCGGACAGCAAGGAGATGATTAAAATGCGTATTTATTTGGATAGTAAGGTGAATTTGCCTGAACCTGAGTTTGTACAACTGGACAAACTTCTATTGGAGAAAGCGGTAAAAGCCGTGGAAGATAACCTTACTGAGCCTGATTTTGATGTGACAGCTCTAGCTGATGCCATGAATATGTCCCGTTCTACTTTGACCCGTAAATTGAAAGCCATAACAGGCCGAACTCCATTGGATTTTATCCGGAACATCAAGATGAAGCATGCCAGACACATGTTGGAAGATAAAGACAAAAGTGTAACAGAGGTTGCCGCTACGTTGGGGTATTTTAATCGGAAGTATTTCACCACTTGCTTTAAGGAGGAATTTGGAATGACTCCCAGTGAGTTCCAGAAATCACAACACGAAGAATAAACATCTTCCTGTCCTTTAATTGTTGCAAATAGGGGGTACAAATGCGTCAAGTTATAGCTAGAGCTATTTGTATCCCCTGTTAGCATGGTTCTTCACCTGTATTTCTATTTCCTATTTCATTCTTTTGCCACAACCTTTTACGGGGAGAAAAACACATCTTCTTCATTCATTCCCGCAGTAAAGGTATGTATAACTTTAAATTTAATATAGAATGAAACATTTGTTTTTGTTGCTTACTCTGTTAAGCTTTTCATTAACGGCCTTAGCCCAGCAAAAAGTGACGGGTAAGGTGAAAGATTCTTCCGGCGAGCCTGTCATAGGAGCCAGTGTTGTTGTAAAAGGCAATAATACCATGGGAACCATTACCGATTTTGATGGAACTTTATGTTGGATGTTCCGGCAAAGAGTGTGTTGGTTATTTCTTATATTGGCTATGTCACTCAGGAAGTCCCGACAGCAGGAAAGAATTCATTAGAGATTGTTTTAAAGGAGGATACCAAGACCTTGGATGAAGTGGTGGTGATTGGTTACGGTACACAGCGTAAAGGTGATGTGACCAGTTCTGTAGCTAGTGTGAAAGCCGACAACTTTGTAAAAGGAGCCGTGAAAGATGTGGGACAGCTGATTCAAGGAAAAGTAGCCGGTTTGGCCATTACCAACCTAACGGTGACCCGACGGGAAGTACTCAGATACGTCTTCGTGGTACAAATACCATTGGTGGAGCTAATACAGCTCCTTTGGTATTGATTGACGGAATTCCGGGAGAACTCGGTACAGTGGCTCCCGAAGATGTGGAGAGCGTGGACGTGCTGAAGGATGGTTCTGCTGCCGCTATTTATGGTACGCGCGGTACGAATGGTGTGATTTTAATTACTACCAAACAGGCTAAAGGAGTGGATATTAACCAGGTGGAGTATAATGCTACGTCAGTACTTCTCTTATAGCCAAAAAGTTGGATATGCTGAATGCAGATGAGTTCCGTACCTTTATCCTGACCAGGACCATGGGGCTGATACGGATTGGATTGATGAGATTAGCCGTACACCGGTTAGCCATGTTCATAACTTGTCATTGATGGGTGGCAATTCAAAGACTAATTATATTGCCAACTTGAACTATGCCTCTCGTCAAGGATCATGAAAAAATCGGATTTCGAAAGTTTTCAAGGACGTATTGAGGTAACCCACCGTATGTTTGATGATAAGTTGAAGTTGAAATTCGGTTTGTTTGGTAAGAAAAACCAGATGGAATCTACAACTAGTGGGGGTAGCTTCAGAGGTTGGGTATATGGCCAGGCAACTCGTAGAAACCCGACTGATCCGGTAAGAAATGAGGATGGTACATGGAATGAGAATGTGAGCAAATTCGAATACGAGAATCCGTTGGCTTTGTTGTATGAGGCTGAAGGAAATGTAAAAAAGACGCAGTTGCGTTACAATGGAAATATTGTTTATAATCCTATCAAAGATTTGACTCTTTCTGCCGTATTCTCTTATATTCGTGACAATATGAACCGTGGCTACGGTGAAACTTTGAACCATATTTCTGCTTTGCGTGATGGATTGGCTGGTTGGTCTTCGGTAGGTGCTTATACCAAGATGGAGAAGTTGATGGAACTTACTGCACAATATAACAAAGAAATCGGTGCGCATAAATTTAGTGTCTTGGGTGGTTATAGCTACAATGAAACAGACTTTGAAGAGCTTTGGATTGATAACTATGGTTTTCAGGATGATTATTTTGGCGGATGGCATAATATTGGCATTGGTTCTGCTTTGAAAGACGGTAAAGCGAATATCGGCTCAAAGAAAACTCCTACAAATTTGATCGGTTTTTTTGGGCGGGCTACCTATTCGTTCAAGAATCGTTATTTGTTGATGGGAGCTCTTCGTTATGAAGGAGCCAGCCAGTTATGGGGTACTGATAATGCATGGGGCTTTTCCCATCTATATCTGTAGGATGGAGAATTACCGAAGAAGCATTTATGAAGAATCAGAAGATATTTGATGATTTGAAACTTCGTGTGGGATATGGTGTGACGGGTTCACAGCCTAAAGATCCTTCCTGGGGGTGGCTATGTTGAAATACGGCTCGTATGCTTTTGTAAATGGGAATTGGGTACAGACCATTGTTCCGGCATCCAATCCGAATCCTGATTTGAAATGGGAGGAAAAGAAAGAAACCAATATTGGTTTGGACTTCGTTTCATGGGGTGGTCGTTTGTCCGGTTCTATTGATTATTATAACCGTGATGTGGATGGCTTGATATACGAATATGGAGTACCGACTCCTCCGAACTTGTATAATAAGACGATGGCCAATGGGGGTACAATGAGAAACCGTGGTGTGGAAGTGTTGGTAACTGTGGTTCCTGTTCAGAATAAAGATTTTGAATGGAGCACTACCGGAACATTCTCTTTGAACTCTAATAAGCTAATCAGTTTGTCTGGCAGCATCTTTAAGTCGGATTATGACTATTTTAATACGGGTACAGTGGAATACTCCGGTCAGGTAGCCGATTCTCACAGAGTACAGGTAGGTGAAAGCATCGGTAATTTTTATGGTTTTAAAGTAGTAGATGTGGACAGTGAAGGTCGTTGGATCTACGAAGACAGGAATGGTGAGTTGGTGAACTATAAAGATTTTACTCATGCTCCCGAAGATAAGCATGTTATTGGTAACGGTCTTCCTAAATGGTATGCGGGATGGAACAATACTCTTCGTTATAAAAACTTCGACTTGAATGTGACGATGCGTGGCGCGTTTGGTTTCCAGATAATCAATGGTGGACGTATGAATTATGAGAATGTAAAAAACAGCCGTTTTGAAAATCGTTTGAAGTCTGTGAATGACTTGGTATTTGGCAAGCATACGTTGAGTCCGGAAGTGGAACCGGAATTCAATAGCTATTATGTAGAAGATGGTGACTACTGGAAGATTGACAATATCACTTTGGGATATAGCTTCGGTCAGGTAGGTAAATATATAAAGTCACTCCGTATTTATGGTTCGGTATTGAATGCTTTGACTATAACCGGATATAAAGGTATTGATCCGGAAGTATCAACAGATGGTTTGACTCCGGGGTATGATACACGTGACAGATATCCGAGTGTGCGCTCATTTACTTTCGGCGTTAATGTGAAATTTTAATGAACTAAAAAGGAATTGAAGATGAAAACAAATATAAAATTATGGACAATGGGACTGATGACAGCCGCATTGTTGGGAAATACAGCTTGTACTGATTTACTGCATGAGAGCTATGGACAGGTAGTGTCTGAGGATTACGTACCGAAAACGGAGGAAGATGTCAGTTATCTGGTAAATGCGCTTATATACCTTGGCGTGAAACGTTGCTGCAATGGAACGGAGTGGTTCGTGCACAGGAATTGTGTGCGGATCAAGATGTTCTTCCTGCCCGTGATGGTATTGGATGGGTAGACGGTTATATCTATAAAAGATGGCATCAGCATACTTGGACTACCGAGGATGACGGTGTGCTTCAAGGATGGGAACGTACGTACAATGGTGTGAATACCTGTAACCGTATTTTATCTCAGATAGAAGAAGGTGTGATCAGTGTGGATGGAGAAACGAAAGAAAAGTTGATTGCCGAATTGAAAGTACTGAGGGCTTCATATTATTATATTTTGATTGATTTGTATGGTAATGTGCCCATTGTGACAGATTTTAAAGATACTTCTTTGCCGCAACAGTCTACTCGTAAAGAGGTCTTTGACTTTATTGTGAAAGAAATAACGGAGAATATGGATTTGTTGTCCGAAACGCCGAGAGGTTATTATTATGGACGTTTCAATAAGTGGGCGGCTCATACATTGCTGGCCAAAATGTATTTGAATGCTGAAGTTTGGTCGGGTACTGCTCAATGGCAGAAATGTATTGACGAGTGTGATATCGTGATTAATTATGCCGAGAAGTCCGGAGAATATGCATTGGAGAATAATCAGAAGGATGTTTTTGTAACGCATAATGAGAATTCTAAAGAAATTATCTTTGCATTGCCGTTTGATGAAATTTATGTGACAGGATGGAATGATTTTGATTTTCATATGTACACTTTAGCACCTGAGAATCAAGATACTTACCAATTGACTGCACGTCCTTGGGGGGGCGTGTGCGCAGTGCCTCAGTTTATTAATTCTTTTGATGAGGATGATGCACGTTTAGAGGATAACTATATTCAAGGTCAGCAATATACCTATTCCGGTGAAATCTTGAAGCGTAGTATTGATGGAAAACCATTGATTTATACGGTAGATGTCCCCTCTATTGATCAGTCGGATGTGGATGATGGGTTCCGTTGGGGTAAATTTGAATATGCCACCGGTATAACCAACCGTTTGAGCAATGACTGGCCGTTGTTACGATATGCGGATGTATTGATGATGAAAGCGGAGTCATTGATGCGTTTGGGCAAATCGGGAGCAGGTGCTTTGGTGACTCAGGTACGTGAACGCGCCTTCAAGAATGAACCTGAAAAAGCGCAAGTTACAGACGCGGAACTGATGGGAGGAAGTGTATATGATTATGGTCGGAGAGATAGTTATAAGACAGAACATGATGGAGGAACGGATATTAAATATGGTCGTTTCCTTGATGAGCTTGGTTGGGAGTTTTGTCAGGAAGGACGCCGCCGTCAGGACATGATTCGTTTTGGCATCTTCACTACAAAAGCTTGGTTCTCTCATGATAAGAGTGATGAAACCAAAAATCTGTATCCTATTCCAAATAAAGTATTGTTGACCAATAGTAATCTGAAACAGAATCCGGGATATTCTAAATAGTATTTATTGGATGTTTTTTTAAGGATGAAAAGGTTGTTTTTTCTTTTCTACATTAAATTAGAAAGAATTATGAGTAAAAAGATTTCAATAAGTTTGTTGCTCCTCTGTCTGGGATTATTTTCCCAGGCACAGAGCTATCAGAAAATGCCGCAAGGAGTTAAGACTACTGTACAAGGTATAGATGTTGAAGTGGCATTTTATTCTCCATCCATTGTCCGGGTTTATAAGACACCGGAGGGAAGTTCGTATGACAAGAAGAGCCTTGTAGTAATGAAAGAGCCTGAGGAGACCTTTGTGGAGTTTGCAATGAATAAAGAGTATATTCGTTTAAAGTCGGATGCATTACAAGTAGAGGTAAATTCATCTACAGGTGGAATCAATTTCTATGATGCAACCGGAAGGGTGTTGTTAAAAGACAAGGATTATGGAACACAGTTCACCCCGTTTGATGATGCGGGTACTTTTTCTTACAATGTCCGGCAGGCTTTTTTATTAGATAAGGATGAAGTGATTTATGGATTGGGGCAACAACAGACTGGAAAAGTGAATCAGCGCAATCAAAAACTTTTTCTTCGTAACAAGAATATGAGTATCTGTATTCCTTTTATTCATTCAGTGAAAGGTTACGGACTTTATTGGGACAATTATTCCCCAACTATGTTTACGGATAATCCGCAAGAAATGTCATTCGATTCTGAAGTGGGCGATTGTGCCGACTATTATTTCATTTATGGTAGCAATGCGGACGGCGTGATAGCCGGAGTCCGTGATTTGACCGGGCAGGCTCCTCTTTATCCGCTGTGGACACTTGGATTCTGGCAGTGCCGCGAGCGTTATAAGAGTCCGGATGAACTGTGCGAAGTGGTTGATGAATACCGTGATCGGAAAGTTCCTTTGGATGGAATCATTCAGGATTGGCAGTATTGGGGATGTGATTCTAACTGGAACTCCATGAAGTTCCAGAATCCTCGCTATATTAATAAGATGGGCGACAAAGAATACATGAAATATCTTCCGAATGGTGAGAATCCGGATGCACGTTATGGTACTCCAAGGATAAAAAGCCCTCAAGAAATGATTGACTATATACACAAGCGGAATGCGCATATCATGATTTCTGTATGGGCCTCTTTTGGTCCGTGGACAGAGATGTATCATAAGATGGACAGTCTGAATGCTTTGCTTCATTTTGAGACTTGGCCGCCTAAAGCCGGAGTGAAACCTTACGATCCGTTCAATCCTGTAGCAAGAAGTATTTATTGGAATGAAATGAAAAAGAATATCTTTGATCTAGGTATGGACGGCTGGTGGTTGGATTCTACCGAACCCGATCATCTGGAGATTCAAGATAAAGATTTTGATACAAAAACTTATTTAGGTTCTTTCCGAAGAGTTCACAATGCTTTTCCTTTGATGTCCAATAAAGGTGTTTATGAGCACCAGCGTGCTACCACTTCCGACAAGCGGGTATTCTTACTTACCCGTTCTTCATTCTTGGGACAGCAGCGTTATGCTTCACATTCATGGAGTGGAGATGTCGTTTCTACTTGGGAAGTGATGCGCAAGCAACTGGCAGCTGGCCTGAATTATTCTTTGTGTGGTATTCCTTACTGGAACACTGACTTGGGAGGATTTTTTGCTTGGAAATATAATAATGATGTTAATAATATTGCTTATCATGAGTTACACGTCCGTTGGTATCAGTGGGGAGCTTTCCAACCTATCATGCGTTCTCATAATTCCAGTCCTGTTGCTGTAGAGATCTATCAGTTCGGCGATAAAGGTGATTGGCTTATGATGCATTGGAGAAATATACCCATTTGCGTTATCGCTTATTACCTTATTTATATAGTACTACTTGGGAAGTAACAAATAAGGCAGGCAGCATTATTCGTCCTTTGGTGATGGATTTTCCGAAAGACAAGAAAGTACTTGATATGGATACGGAGTATATGTTCGGACGTAGTTTTTTAGTACGTCCGGTAACTGATTCTCTCTATACATGGCAGGATAAAAAACAGAATGGTTATCAGAAAAATATGCGGAAAATAGAGAAAACGGATGTATATTTGCCTGAGGGAAGTAACTGGTTTGATTTCTGGACTGGGGCAAAGTTGGCTGGTGGCCAAACCATACAGCGTGAAGTACCTATTGATATCATGCCTGTTTATATCCGTGCCGGTTCTATAATTCCTTGGGGCCTGCGGTGCAGTATGCCACAGAAAAAAGTTGGGATGACCTGGAGATTCGTGTTTATCCGGGTGCTAATGCAACTTTTATTCTTTATGAGGATGAGAACGATAATTACAATTATGAAAAGGGAGTTTATTCTACTATCACTTTCCGTTGGATGATAGTAACCGTACTTTGCACATCAGCGACCGTGAAGGAAGATATCCCGGAATGTTGGAAAAGAGGAAGTTCAAGGTAGTTCTCGTAAATCATAGATCAGGAGAAGGCGATAAACCATTGAAGGGAGGAAAGATGGTGAATTATACCGGTACGGCAATTGAGGTGAAACTTTAGAATGTTCATATTGAATATCCAGCAGAATAAATAAAGAAACGATAAAATACATTATGAATTTACTTAAAACCATTTTATCCACTTCCGTTTTTGCTATAGCTTCTGTAGCTTTGCATGCTCAGCTACCCGCAAAAGTAGAAAGTTTTCCAGTCAGGGATGTGCGGCTCACCGCCAGCCCTTTCAAACACGCAGAGGATATGGATATCCGTTATCTGCTGGGAATAGACCCCGACCGTCTGTTAGCTCCTTATTTGAAGGAAGCTGGTCTTTCTCCTAAAGCTGAAAATTATACCAATTGGGAAAATACAGGGCTGGACGGTCATATTGGCGGACATTATTTATCGGCCCTTTCCTATATGTATGCCGCTACGGGAAATAAGGAGATCAAGGCGCGTCTGGATTATATGATAAGTGAACTGAAACGCTGCCAGGATGCCGCCGGTGACGGTTATCTGTGTGGAGTTCCAAACGGGCGCAAAATGTGGAAAGAAATAGAGGAAGGAAACATTCGCGCGTCCGGTTTCGGATTGAACGACCGCTGGGTTCCTCTTTACAATATTCATAAAATATATGCCGGCCTTCGTGATGCAACTCTTCAGACCGATAGCGGGAGGCAAAGGAAATGTTGGTGAAACTCACGGACTGGATGATTCGTCTGGTATCCAAGTTGAGCGATGAACAGATACAGGATATGCTGCGCAGCGAACATGGAGGGTTGAACGAAACATTTGCCGATGTGGCCGCTATCACCGGCAACAAACGCTACTTGAAACTGGCTCACCAATTTTCTCATCACACCGTGTTGCAGCCTTTGTTGAGACAGGAGGATAAACTGACTGGTATGCACGCCAATACCCAAATACCGAAAGTGATAGGTTTCAAACGTATTGCCGATTTGGAAGGCAACCGGGATTGGAGCGAGGCCGCCCGCTATTTCTGGGAAACAGTGGTAAACCATCGAAGCATCACTATCGGAGGTAACAGTGTGCGTGAGCATTTTCATCCGGCTGATGATTTCAGCAGTATGCTCACCAGCGAGCAGGGGCCTGAGACTTGTAACACCTACAATATGCTCCGCCTTACAAAAATGCTGTATGAAACGAGTGCGGACGTTCATTTTATGGATTATTACGAACGGGCGCTTTATAACCATATCCTTTCCACGCAAGATCCTGTGCAAGGCGGATTTGTTTATTTTACCCCGATGCGTGCCGGTCATTACAGGGTCTATTCGCAGCCTCAGACCAGTTTCTGGTGTTGTGTGGGATCGGGGATGGAAAATCATGCCCGTTATGGTGAAATGATTTATGGACACAAGGATAATAATCTGTATGTCAACCTTTTCATTCCGTCTACCTTGCGCTGGGGAGATACCCAAATTGAGCAACAGACGGCTTTTCCCGATGAGGAGGGGAGTACTCTTGTTATTTCTCCGGAAAAGGGAAAGAAAAGAATTTACCCTTCTTTTCCGTATTCCCGAATGGACGAAGCCGGAAGCATTACGCTTGTCTGTTAATGGTAAACGGCAGAACGTAAGGGTCAAAGAGGGATATGTTAGCCTGAACCGTACTTGGTCAAAAGGTGACAAAGTAAGGCTGGAACTGCCGATGCATTTGCGTGCCATTGCACTGCCGGATGGTTCTGCCAACTATTCCATCTTATACGGACCGATTGTGCTGGCCGCCCGGTTGGGCAAGCAAAATCAGGATGGCATGTTTGCCGATGACAGTCGTGGCGGACACATTGCTGCCGGACCGCGTCTGCCTTTACAAACGATGCCTGTCATTGTGGGGGATAAGAACAATCTTCTTTCTCATCTGAAAAAAGTGGAAGGTAAGCCGTTGACATTTACATTGTCCGGAGTTTATCCCGAACGCTATGAGGGTATGACTGTGGAACCGTTTTTCCGTTTATACGAGTGCCGGTATATGGTCTATTGGCCTGTGCTGTCCGTACAGGAGTTGCAGGCAAGGCAGGAACAGTTGGTAAAAGAGGAAAAGGAGCGTGCCGCATTGGATGGTATGACCGCCGATAAAGTGATTTGTGGGGAACAACAACCGGAAAGCGACCATTTCATCCGGATGGAGAATTCCCGTACGGGGGATGATGAAGGGGTTCACTGGCGTGAGGCGGCCGGTTGGTTCAGTTATCGTATGAAGACGAACGGAAAGCAGGTCAATAAAGTGCGTATCCGGTTCCGTTCCGAGATTCGTAAGGATGCAAAAGTATGGATAAACGGGCAGGAAGTAGGACGATTGGCTGGTAAACCGGCTTCGGATGTATCGGTGGGGATATTTGATGTACCTGCATCTATGCAATCCAATGAGCAACTGGAGATAAAGATCGGTAAAGGAAATGAGAAAGTGACTCCGCATATTTATGAGGTGCGGCTGGTGGCTGAATGATGATAGATATACAAACCGGTCATGCCTCAGTTGGCATGACCGGTTTGTTTTTCAGATAATTCCGTTGTCTTTCAAGACGCTTGTAACTCTTTATCAGTGATATTCTCACGCTCTGATTTATCATAAATGAAATGTAAGCCAATCTCTTTTTCTTCTTTGGATAGAGTGGCGATGAGAGTGATCACTCTTGCTCCGCCTCTTTTCCCTTTTCCTTTTGATGCTATACTCATGCGTACTTTGTGTAGGCCATTGCCTAAATCAGTACCCATGTCAGGGTTCTGCATGAGTTCTGCGGCTAAAATTGTCAAGTCTTGCTTCAATGATTTATATCGCTTGGAAAGTTTCTTAACTTCTTTTTCGAAGTGGTGATAAACTTTGATTTTATAGTTCATTGAGCAATTCTTCTATGGGACGGCCTTTCAGCTTTCCTTCACGCATCAGTTTGATGTCTTTGCAAGCCTCGGACAGCCCGTCCATTATTTCACTTTTGGTCATGTAGGGTTCTTCATCCTCTGCCACCATGGTAGAAATAGATTCCATTTCCTTTTTAGCATGAACAAGAGTCTTCCTTACAGACTCCAACACCTTTACATTCTTGATGTCCAGGATTTCCCGAATCAGTTCGTTTTGTATTGATTCCAATGTGATTGTACTCATGACGTTCTCCTTTCTTCTTATTATTTATCTCGTATGGCAAAGATAGCGAAAAGGTGGCATGTCTGCTTGTTTTCTGCATGAAAAATAGTTTTCATTTAGAGGTTGTACCTAAAAGAAATACCTTTTTTCATTTAGTTTTCCTATTTTTGCAGGAAACAAACCGAACAGCTAATGAAAATTCTCCATACAGCAGACTGGCATCTGGGCCAGACTTTTTATGAATACGACCGGCGGGAAGAGCATCTCCATTTTCTAGAATGGCTGAAACAGCAGATAAGACAGCATGAAATAGATGTATTGTTGATAGCAGGTGATGTATTCGACAGCCCGAACCCTTCGGCGGAATCACAACGAATGTATTATCGTTTTCTAAGAGAAGTTACGTCCGAGAACCCTTCTGTGCAAATTATCATCATTGCCGGAAATCATGACTCGGCAGCCCGTCTGGAGGCTCCCAATCCCCTGTTGGAGAATATGAATGTCACCGTTCGCGGTGTCGTGCGCCGCAATGCGGAAGGTGATATAGACTTGCAACACCTCATTGTCCCCCTTTACACAGAAGGGGAAGTGACCGCCTATTGCCTTGCCGTTCCCTATCTGCGTCAGGGCGATTATCCTTCGGCTGAAAATTACTCAAAAGGAGTCCAACTGCTTTATGAGCAGCTTTTCAATGAAGTGAAGGAGAAAGGACTTCCCGTTATCGCCATGGGACATCTGCAAGCCACCGGCTCGGAAATCTCGGAGGACGACCGTTCGGAACGTACCGTTATCGGAGGCTTGGAATGTGTATCCCCCGATGCTTTTGATGAGGCTATCGCCTATACTGCATTGGGGCATCTGCATCGCTCCCAGCGTGTGTCCCATCGGGAGAATGTGCGTTATTCCGGAACTCCTATGCCCATGTCTTTTGCTGAGAGGAACAATGCTTCGGGAGTGGTCATGATAACGATAAGTGCTGAGGGTACCGGCATAGAGAGATTGGCATTTGAACCGTTAGCCGGCGTGATGAGTATTCCCCGTCAGGCCCGTCCGCTGGAAGAAGTGCTGCAAGCCATCGGCGATTTGCCCGATGGGGATGTCACGTTGCGGTCGCCCTATCTGGAAATAAAGATTTTGATGACCGAGCCGGAACCTTCTTATAAGTATAAGATAGAGGAAGCGTTGAAAGGAAAAGCGGTCCGCCTGGCACGCATCGCCGCTATGCTTCCACAAAAAAAGGCAAGCGGCATTGTCGCCACTTCCTACGAGGAGTTGCAAACCATCCGTCCGCTGGATATGGCACTGGATGTCTTTAAACGGAAATATGGAGGGACAGAGATGCCCGATACCATGAAACAATTGTTGGAAAGTGTAATCAAGGAGGCGGGAGTATGAAAATAGTAGCGATAAGAGGAAAGAATCTGGCTTCATTGGAGGGTGAATTTATGATAGACTTTACCGTCGAACCTTTGTGCTCGGCAGGTATATTCGCCATTACAGGCAGTACCGGAGCCGGAAAGTCAACCTTGCTGGATGCTTTGTGTCTGGCTTTGTTTGACTGTACGCCACGTATGAACAAGGCGAAAGAGAATAACGTCTCTGTCATGGATGTCGCCGACAGGGGAATTGCACAGAACGATAGCCGTTCCATCCTTCGCCGGGGTACTGCCGAGGGATACTCGGAAGTGGATTTCGTCGCTTTGACAGGAGAGGTGTTCCGTTCACGTTGGACGGTGCGACGTTCGCGTGGGAAGGTTAGCGGTTCCTTGCAAAAAGTGGAAATGACGTTGACCAACCTTACTTCCGGAGTGGAACAGCAAGGAACAAAGACCGAATTATTATCCCGCATCAGTGAACTGATCGGACTCTCTTTCGAACAGTTCAACCGCTCTGTGTTGCTGGCTCAAGGAGATTTTGCTACCTTCCTGAAGGCTCGTCAGCCTGATAAAGCCGAAATCTTGGAAAAACTGACCGGAACGGAAATTTACTCGCGTATCTCTGCTTCTATTTATGAACGCACCAAGCGGGCGGAAAGCGAATATAAATTATTGCAGGAACGTATCAAAGGCATTGAGTTGCTGACAGATGAGCAATTACAGCAACTTTCGGCTGAAAAGGAAGAATTACAAGTCCGCTTGTCCGTTTCGAAGAAGAAAGAGGAGGCGTTGTCCGGTAAGTTGAAATGGCTGGAAGAAGAAGGACGCTTGCATACAGGATGCATACAGGCGGAAGAATCACTTTCCGGCATCAGAAAAGAAATAGAAGCCGCCCGTCCACGTTATGAACTGTTGGCCCGTATAGAGCAGGCTCAGGATATCCGCGATGTGTATATGGAACAGCGTAACGCCCGGAAGCAGATAGATGCCGGTCGTTCCCGGTTAGGCGAAATAGAGGTTGCCATCCGGCAGAATGCGGCTTTACAGACTTCCGCGAACGTGCAGTGGGAAGCCGCTCAGAAAGAACTGGCGGAATTTAAGACCTATTTGTCGCAGCAAGAACCGCAATTGGATAAAGCCAGAGCATTGGATGTGCAGTTGGTGGAAAATAGAAAGCAATTAGCGGAAAGTCAGAAAGAAGCGGCTTTGGCATTGCAGGCTAAAGATAATCTGCGTCAATCCGTTTGTAAGACAGAGAAGGATATAAGTTTGTTGATGGAGAAGCAAACCGCCTTGCAAACCTGGTTTGAACGATATACCGCTTATTCCCAATTGATTCCTGCCGTTGAACTGATTACCAGCTTGCTGACCAATCTGGAAATGGCAAGGGCGCAAAGCGTATCGAACCGTCAACTGCTGGATAAAGTAAAGAAAGCGAGTGAAGCGGAGGAACAGCGGTTGAAATCGGTACAACAGGAAGCCGAGCGTCTGAACCGACTGTTGCCGGCAGAGGTGCTGTTGCTTCGTGAGCAGTTGGAGGAAGGAAAGCCATGCCCGGTCTGCGGGAGTTTCCATCATCCGATGAGGGAACAGACCAATGTCCAATCCTTGCAGGAAGAGGAACTGAACCGTGCGAAAGAACAGGTTGCTAAAGAAACGGAACAACTGAAAAACACGCTGAATGCCCGCCAACTGGAGATGGCCCGTCTTTCCGCATTGATTGAAAATTATGTGGCGCAAGTTGATGATACGCTGAAAAAAGTAGAAACATACGTATCCATTATTCCCAATTGGAAAGATTTGTTGGAGCAGGGCACATTGAAACATTATGTCCAGCAATTCGGCAGGCAATGGAATGCCCGTTTGCAAGAGCAGACCGAAATAAAAGAGGCTCTTACCTCAAAATCAGCCCAAAGAGATAGTTTGAAAAAAGAAGAAGCCAATGCCATTGGTTTGTACGAAGAAAAGAAACAAAAAGAAGAAAGACAGCAGGCAGAATTGAACGAACGTGCTCGTCTGCGGTCTTCCCTGCTGAATGGTGAATCCACCGAAACAGTGGTTGCAACCCATGCAAGACGGCAAAAGGAATTGGAACAACAACTGGAAAAAGCCATGAACTTGCATCATTCTTTAACTGTGCAGGCGGAATCTTACAAAGGGCAGACCGCACAGATGGAAAAGGAATTAGTCCGTCTGACTGCTGTCTTGCAACAAGACGAATTGAAAATAAACGAGTGGCTCACGCTTCAAAAGGAAACGTATGCCGAGTTGGAACAATTGCTTTCCAAAGACAAAAGCTGGATACTGGCTGAGAAACAAGCGTTGGGCACACTGAAAGAGAAGGAAACCACTCTTCAGGCGGTCCTTGCGGAGCGAAGGCAGAAAAGGGAGGAGCATCAGCAAGCTCCTCTGAAACCGGATACCACGGAAAACAAGGAGTCGCTGATTGAAACATTGACTGCCTGCACTGCTGCCAAAGAAATGGAAACCGGACGTTTGGCCCAAATAGAGGTGACGATACAGAACCATATAAAAGGTAAGGAACGCATAGCCGGCATCGAGAAAGAGTTGGAGGAAAAAAACTCTATCTACGAGAATTGGGCGAAACTGAACGAACTGTTCGGTTCCCAGACTGGCGCCAAGTTTAAGGAAATAGCCAAGGTTATACGCTTGATGTCCTTTTGCTTTATGCCAACAGGCATTTGCAAGACCTTGCCCCCCGTTACGAA
>ENA-OQAZ01000098-OQAZ01000098.1-human-gut-metagenome-genome-assembly--contig:-NODE-98-length-42904-cov-4.520443_pt1 | contig 42904 bp, 40 predicted proteins | sample MGYA00242737_ERZ504531 | MGnify/ENA primary metagenome ERZ504531 (study PRJEB26092, sample SAMD00036244) | human gut metagenome | host: Homo sapiens | study: EMG produced TPA metagenomics assembly of... | reverse complement strand
TCATGATAATGCCTCCCATCTTTTTCAGATATTGTGCTCCTTTTTCCCATGTATGGCGCATGATACTTTTAGAGGTAGGCATACGATAGGGGGGGGAGTTCCATCACAAATGGAGAATCTTCTCCTTTCACCAGAAATTTACTGAAAATACGGGCCATTATTACTGCCAATAAAATGCCTGCTGTGTAGATGCAAAGTAACATAAAGCTGGCGCAGTTAGGGAAAAAAGCACCTATCATAACTAAATATATGGGAAGACGAGCACTACAGGACATTAAAGGATTCACCAACATGGTGATTAGTCTGGACTTTCGGTCTTCTATAGTACGTGTTGCCATTATGGCAGGTACATTACAGCCGAATCCCATAATCAGTGGAATAAAGGACTTGCCATGCAGTCCCATCCGGTGCATTATTTTATCCATGATAAATGCAGCGCGTGCCATATACCCCGAATCTTCCAATATAGAAATAAAAAAGTATAATATGAGGATATTCGGCAGGAAAACGATAACACCGCCCACTCCACCGATAATACCATCTATCAGTAAGTCTTTCAAAGGACCTTCAGCCATATTGTTCCGTATCAGGTTGCCCAACTGGTCTACTAGCCATTCAATACCTTGCATAGGGTAGTCACCCAAAACAAAGGTTCCCTCAAACATGATGTAAAGGAACAGGAAAAAAATAGGATATCCCAAATGCGATGTGTCACAATACTGTCTATCACGCGGGTTGTTTGTTCTTTTTCCAAATGATTGTCGGTGAATGTTTCCTTCAAGCTCCGGTAATAAAACCATATTTAGCATCCGTAATAGCTTGCTCGCTGTCTTCGTTCATCACTTTACGGATACGTAAGGTTTCCTTGTTGCGTATCGCTATGATTTCTTTGCCATTAGGCAGTGTAGAGATGAAATTTTCTATTTCCTTATCGTTTTCCAGTAATTTGATAGATAGGAAGCGGGTGGAGTATTTATGGCGTATGTCTTCGTTTTGACTGATTGCTTTTTTTACTTCTTCGATACTGCGCTCCAGTTCAGGACCGTGGTTAATGTGAATATGGCGCATATATCCGCGTGGGCGGGCATCTTCCTCTTCTTTGTGGCTTCCGAATTCGTGGTCGGGTACATAGGTTTTGTGCCAGTCTCTCAGATCTTCCAGAATTTCAGAACGTATTTCGCCCTTTTGTGACAGGAAATCCCCGCCTTCGTAAATACCGATGATAACATGGAACAGTTGGTCTATGCCTTCACCCCGCCGGCAGACAGTAGGTATCATAGGCACTCCGATCAATTGGCTTAACTTGATGTAATCCAGTTTGTTGCCGCTGCTTTCCAGTTCGTCATACATATTCAGTGCGATGACCATACGCACATTCATGTCAATCAATTGGGTGGTAAGATAGAAATTACGTTCCAGGTTGGAAGAGTCTGCCACATTGATGATTACATCCGGAGTTTCTTCAATGATATGTTTGCGTACATAAAGTTCTTCCGGAGTATAGGCTGAAAGAGAATAGGTTCCGGGTAAATCTACAATACGGAAATGATAACCTTGGAAGTCGAAAAAACCTTCTTTGGCATCTACTGTCACACCACTGTAGTTTCCTACATGTTCATGGGCGCCGGATGCAATATTGAATAGCGAAGTCTTTCCACAATTAGGATTACCTACTAAGGCTACATTGATTGTACGGCGTTTGCCTTTTGCCAGTGCCACCAGTTCTGATTCGGACACGGGTACATCTTCTGTTATGGAACCATGGTAAGGGTTTTGCATCGTGCGTGCTTCCTGCTCGCTTACCACCTCAATCATATCTGCCTCTTGTCTTCGGAGAGAGATCTCGTAACCTAGTAGTCTGTATTTTATAGGGTCTTTCAAAGGGGCGTTCAAGATTACCTCTACGGTTTTTCCTTTAATAAAACCCATTTCAACGATTCGCTTGCGGAAACCACCGTGACCTAAAACCTTGACTATTACGCCTTTTTCTCCTGTTCTTAATTCGGATAAACGCATCTTGTTTTAAATTTTTCGCAAAGATAAGTTATTACTTAGAAGTATGCAAACTATTTAGATTGTTTTTAAATAAAGAACAGGCACTTTGTTTTTGTCTTGCAGAACCCTTATCTTTGTGTCATGTTTCATTGGAATATTCAGAAGTATATAGAGGAAAAACAACTTTTCACTTTGCATGATAAGGTGTTAGTGGCATTGAGTGGCGGAGCAGATTCGGTAGCTTTGTTGCGTGTCTTGCTTGTTTTAGGGTATCATTGTGAGGCTGCCCATTGTAACTTCCATCTTCGTGGTGAGGAGTCCGATAGAGATGAAAGGTTTGTCAATGAGTTGTGTAAAGGGCTGGGAGTGACTTTGCATGTTACTCATTTTGATACAGTCACTTATGCTTCAAGGCATCATGTTTCTATTGAGATGGCAGCTCGCGAAATGCGCTATGATTGGTTCGAACAACTGCGTAAGGAGAGGGGGATGGCTGTTATTGCCGTAGCCCATCATCGGGACGATAGTGTGGAAACTTTTTTTATTGAATTTGATACGTGGCGCGGGAATTAATGGCTTGAAAGGTATCAGTCCGCATAACGGCTGCATTGTACGGCCTTTGTTGGAGGTGAGCCGTCAGGATATTTTGGATTATTTGCGTTGTTTGCGTCAAGGTTATGTTACAGACAGTACCAATCTGCAAGATGAATATATGCGTAATAAAATCCGTCTGAATATTCTTCCGATGTTGCGTGAGCTGAATCCTTCTGTCAGTGAAAGTATAGCTGAAACATCCAGACGTCTGACTGATGTTTCTCTTATATATAATAAGGAAATAGAGGCGGGGAAAGAAAGGGTGATGGAAAAGTCCGGCCATATTCTTATTTCTCGTTTGATGGAAGAGAGTGCTCCGGCGGCTTTGCTGTTTGAGATTCTTCATCCGTTAGGTTTCAATTCCGTTCAGGTAGGAGATGTATTCCGCAGTTTGTCTGCCCAGTCGGGAAAAAGATTCGTTTCTGCCGGATGGGAGGTGCTGCGCGACAGGACGGAGCTGATTATTCGCAGGAGGAAGCCGGCGGATGAGGAAGTGGAGGAAAATGTGCCCCATTCCGGCTTGCAATGGAAACGCAGGAAATAATGCCGGACTTTGTCATCCCCAGGAATAAGAATACGGCCTGTTTGGATGCGGATAAGGTGGTACTACCTCTCACGGTGCGTAAATGGCGGCAGGGGGATAAGTTTGTTCCTTTCGGAATGAAAGGGAAAAAGAAGGTCAGCGATTATCTGACAGATCGTAAGTTTTCTCTTTTCCAGAAAGAAAATCAGTATGTGGTTTGCTCAGCAGACCGGATTGTATGGCTGGTAGGAGAGCGTAGCGATGACCGTTTCCGGGTGACGGAAGATACGAAACGGGTACTGATTATACGGCAGTTGGAAGATAAGTAGAATTTTTTTCTTTCCTGCTTTTTCATGAATGACAGGGAATGTTTCCTGAAATCTTGTAGCAAAAATCCGCGAATCATGCAACAAGATTTCAGAAATCATGTAGCAAGATTCGCGGATTTCAGATGGAGCTTCCCGGTATTATTTGCAATACTTCTGTATCAGTCCGTCTACCACTTCATCGCCCAGTTCTTTTGCTTTGGCAAAATTTGCACAGGCTTCTTTGTTTTTCTTTAATTGTATCTGGCAGTATCCCAGCATACGATATGCGGCTGCGGCTTTCGGGTCTAAAGAGATAGCCTTTTCCAATGCTTCTATTGCTTCGTTATGTTGCCCTACACGTAGATGCACCGAACCTTTTTCCACCCACATGGCTACATCCTCAGGAGTCATTTCTACTGCTTTATTAATGTCGTTGATAGCTTGCTGATACATTTTACATTGTATTTCCGCCTGTTCGCGTTGCAGATAAAAGGCGGCTGTAACGCGTCCACCGATAGCATCATAAAAAGTATCATAATCTATTACCGCTTCACGGTATTTGCCTGTCTGGCTTTTATCTCTGCCCGTTCATAGAAATAAGGAGCCGCTTCCGATGTATAAGGCTTGGTGAAACGTGCCACAGCACTATCCATCAAGACAATAACCTCGTTCATATCTGTTCCTTCAATCAGTTGTTTGGTTTTGGCTGCCGAGTAAAATGTAGCGGCAGAGGCTATGGAAGACTGGTTCACTTTTTCATAAGCGGCGTATGCCTCAGGATATTTTTTCATAGCAAACAGAATGTCTCCCTCCAATTGTGTGTAAATGGGTTGGTTGTCGGCCTGCATGGCATCATGAATAATGGAGAGAGCTTTGTCGTAACTCCAGTCACCGTATGGTTTCTTGTCACCTAAAGAGATGGTGTACGAATAAATTAATTTAGCGATATTATATTGCGTTTCACTCTTGTTGGCTGTCACTTCCAGTGCTTTCTTCAGGTCGGCATCTGCCAAAGCGTTGTGTTCATCATCATTAAATCCCATATAAGTAGTGGCACGGCGTATATATCCGTCCGCGCTGTTGGGATATTGTTCCAGGAAATCGTTTAATGTGGTGATATATTCGTCCTGATTTTGTTGTGAAGATGCCATGAACAGGTACACCAGTGCTTGGTCTTCTGTTTCGGGCAGTCCTTTTTTGATGCCGATTTTATTCAGTGACATATCGTTCAAAGAAAGGGCGGTGATGCTCAGCGAGGCACCGTATGTAGCTCCGATGGCATAACTTTCCTTGGCTTCATCCGATGCGTTTTTTTGGATTAAACCTAATACTTCTCCATTGGCATTCATAATAGGGCAACTTACTGTTTTTTCGTTGGTTGTCATTGCCAGTGTATAGTAATATGCCTTGTCGCCGATGGTGTCTACTTTGGTGACGGTCCCTGTCTGGCAGGTTGCCGCTTTTTGAGTCGAGTAGGGTAGCAGATAGACTGTTTCACCTACCGATGCCGGCTGTGATGCCGATTTTAATGCTATGGTCTTTTTATCGGTTTCAGTATTAAATTTTACGATGTCATACATGGAGTTGGCTCCCAAGATACGCAATACAGGCAATTCTTTACTGTCCGCATTAATGATTACTGCACGTTCGGCTCCTTCAAACAGGTATAATCGGATAATGCCGTTCCATTTTCATTGATATAGAATCCATTTCCTGTATTCTTGATTTTGTTATCTTTATCGTATGTAACGATGGAAAAAACGGCTTTTTTAGCTTTGCCGGCCCACTTTGGGGTTGCTTGTGCATAGCTTAGCTGGGCGGCTATGCCGCATGCCAGTATCAAAAGTACTTTCTTCATGATATAGTTAGTTGTTTGTTAACGATGATACGGTATTTATAAAGCGGATGCCGTTTTGTCTTCTGTGAAGCCGCGTTGCTTTACAGCTTCATAAATCAGAATACCTGCGGCAACCGATACGTTCAATGATTCTATTTTACCCATTAACGGTATTTTGATCCATTCATCGCACAGGGAAAGGTGTTCGTAGGGAACACCTGTGTCCTCGGCTCCCATAATGATACATACAGGGTCTTTATAGTTTGCTTTGGTGTAATCATAATCACCTTTTTCCGTGGCTGCTACAATCTTGAATCCGCAGTCTTTCAGATACTTGATGGTATTAGTCAGATTTTGTTCGCGGCATACGGGAAGAGTGTGCAGAGCTCCTGCTGATGTTTTCATTGCGTCGGCATTGACACTGACACTGTTTTTCGAGGGAATAATAATGGCATCTGCACCGGCACATTCGCAGGTACGGGCAATGGCTCCGAAGTTACGTACATCGGTAATTCCATCCAGCATGACGAATAGGGGTGTTTTTCCTTCTTCAAACAGGAAAGGTACCAGATCTTCTGTTTTCTGGTAGGTGACAGAGGAGATGAATGCTACAACTCCCTGATGGTTTTTCCGGGTAATACGGTTAATACGCTCCACGGGTACACGCTGAACAGGGATGAGGGTATTTTTCAAGCAGGCAAACAGTTCTTTGGACAGTTCGCTCTGTATATCTTTCTTCACCAATACTTTATCTATCTCTCTTCCGGCTTGTATGGCTTCAATAACAGCGCGTACACCGAAAATCATTTCATTCTTTTCTAACATATTTAATAAGTGGTTAATGGTTAGTGACAGGTGGTTAGTGGTAATTGGCACTAGCCACTTATCAGCGCCTTTGCATTGTTCAGGGCTGCCTCTGTCAAGGTAGCCCCACTTAGCATATTGGCAATTTCTTTTACTCTTTCTTCATCAGTCAGGCGGCGGATGTGGCTGTTGGTGCCTGTTTCCGTATCTTCCTTATATACTTTATAATGAGTGATGCCGCGTGCTGCAATCTGGGGCAGGTGGGTGATGCTGATGACCTGACGGTTTTGTTTTCCCATCTCCTGCATGATGAGCGCCATTTTCTCGGCGATGGAACCGGAAACTCCGGTGTCTATTTCATCAAAGATGATAGTAGGCAGTTTCACAGCTCCGGCTATCATGGCTTTCAGCGAAAGCATGACACGGGCAATCTCACCACCCGATGCTACGGAAGCTACATTTTGTAATGTTCCATTCTTGTTGGCCGAAAACAGGAATGTCACACTGTCCATCCCTTTACTGTCCGGTTCCTTGCGCGGATTCAGTTCCACCACAAAGCGCACATTGGGCATACCGAGAGGAACCAGCAGGCTTTGCATCTGTCTTTCAATGTGCTTGCCCGATTGGGAACGGAGTTTTGTCAACACAGCAGCTTGCTTTATCACTTTGTCATATAGCGTTTCTTTTTGGGCGGTAAGTTCTGCTATACGGTCATCAAAAGAAGTGATGGCGTTCAGCTTCTCATGATAGTCGGTTTGCACGGCTATCAATTCCTCTATTGTTTGTACGTGATGCTTCTGTTGCAAAGAGTAGATTAAGTTCAGGCGTTCATTTACATATCCAGACGGGTGGGGTTGAACTCCACTTCCTCCTGTGCGCCTGCTATTTCATGCGACAGATCTTTCAGTTCTATGTAACAACTGTCTAAACGCCCTATCCATTCCTGGGCACGTGTGTACACTCTCGCTATGTTATGCAGGGTTTGCATACATTCTTTGGTAGCGGACAACAGGCTGGCATCTTCCGAAGCCATTATTTGGTCCACTTTGTACAAGCCCGCTTTTATCTCTTCGGCATGATTCAAGGTTTCGGCTTCCTGTTCCAGTTCGGTTTGTTCTCCTTCCTGAAGGTTTGCATCATCCAGCTGTTCCAGTTGGAACCGGATGTAATCTTCATCCTTCCGGCTTTGCTCGGCTTGCGTTATGAAGTCGGCCAGCTGTTTGCATACGTTCCTGTACTCGGTATAAATATCCTTGTATGCTGAAAGTTCGTTGTCATCTTGTGCCAGGATATCCAATACATTCAATTGGAATCCCTCACTGTTGAGCAACAGGTTTTGATGCTGGCTATGTACATCTATCAGTTTCTCGCCCAGTTCCTTCATCTGCGCCAATGAGGCCGGAGTATCGTTTATGAATGCGCGGCTTTTACCTGATGCATATAACTCGCGGCGGATAATACATTCATCCGGATCATATTCCAAATCTCTTTGGGTAAAGAAAGGCTCCATCTGATAGGCGGAGATGTTGAAACGTGCTTCTACAATACATTTATTGGCGCCTTTCTTGATCGCTTTGATATCGGCCCGTTGTCCCAGTAACAAGCCGATAGCGCCTAGAATAATCGATTTACCGGCACCGGTCTCTCCGGTGATGACAGAGAAGCCGGGGGTGAAACTGATATCCAATGTATCAATCAATGCATAATTTTGTATATAGATAGATTGCAGCATATTCTTGCTCCTTTTTAATAATTTGCTGATTTGTCAATTTGCTAATTTGCTGCGCTGTTGTATTCCGCATGGTAATTAGCACATTAGCACATTGGCACATTGGCAACATGGCAAATTAAGAAATTATTTATTATTTACCAGTCTGTCAATAATATCCCTTGCTACTTCCTGTTTGCTTTTCAGCGGATAAGGAGTTGCTCCCTGACGGTCTATAATCGTTATTTTGTTGGTGTCACAACGAAACCCGGCTCCTTGGTCGTTCAATGAGTTCAGTACAATGAAATCAAGGTTCTTACGTTCCAGTTTTCTTTGTGCATTTTTTGTTTCATCATTTGTTTCCAAGGCAAATCCCACTAATGTCTGTCCGTCTTTTTTCCGGTTTCCCAGTGCGGCGGCAATGTCTTGTGTGGGTTTCAGTTGCAGTATTAAATTATCTTTCTCTCTTTTGATTTTATGACCGGCTACGGTTTCCGGGGTAAAGTCGGCCACTGCCGCACACAGGATGCCGGCCGAAGCTGTAGGAAACTCGCGGATGGCGGCTTCGTACATTTCTCCGGCACTTTCCACATCTATGCGGCGGATGTTAGGGTGATAGGCCTGAATCGTTACCGGTCCGCTGATTAGCGATACTTCCGCTCCACGTGAAGCGCATTCCTCGGCAAGTGCGAATCCCATTTTTCCTGAAGAATAATTGCCGATAAAGCGTACCGGATCTATTTTCTCGTAGGTTGGACCGGCGGTAATGACTACTTTCTTTCCGGCCATGTCTTGTTGTTTGGCAAAGAAAGCTTCCAGAATTTCCACTATTTTTTCCGGTTCTTCCATTCTGCCTTTTCCTACCAGATGGCTTGCCAGTTCCCCTTCTGCCGGTTCTATAATATGATTTCCGTAAGAACGGAGCGTGTCCAGATTCTTCCGGGTGGAAGGGTGTGCGAACATATCCAGATCCATTGCCGGAGCTACGAATACGGGAGCTTTCATTGACAGATAAGTCGTGATCAGCATATTGTCCGCTATTCCGTTGGCCATTTTACCAATAGTGGATGCGGTAGCCGGAGCGATAATCATGGCATCCGCCCATAGTCCCAAATCAACGTGGCTGTTCCATGTCCCGTCACGCTGGGCAAAAAACTCGCTGATAACAGGTTTGCTTGTTAATGCAGACAAAGTGATAGGTGTGATGAATTCTTTGCCTGCGGGGGTAATCACGACTTGTACTTCCGCTCCCTTCTTAATAAGTCCGCGAATGAGTATAGCCGCTTTATAGGCGGCTATACTTCCGGTTATACCTAGTACGATTTTTTTTCCTTTCATACTCATTTCATCATTCCCGATTCACGTAGTCTGATTTTTGTCAGTACGTTTTTTTGTGTTCAGCGTAAAGTCACCGTTCAGTATCCAGCTGTAGTAGCCCGGATCTTTTTGTAATACTTCGCTGACCGACATTCCTTTGTATTTCCCAAAATTAAAGACTTCCACGCCTTTGTCATCATAAACAATGCGTCCGGCGAAATCTACGTTCTTGTTGAAACTTGAATATTCGGCTAGAAATGCCATATCGTTTTGCAATTCTTCCGGATAGCGGTCCAATTGGGATTTCAGTACTTCGTATGTGGCACGTGTGTCGGCTTCGGCTGTATGGGCATCTTCCAGATTCTTTCCGCAATAGAATTTATAGGCGGCAGACAGGGTGCGCTGTTCCAGTTTGTGATAAATCACCTGCACGTCAATGAATTTTCGTTTCATCATGTCAATGTCTACTCCTGCGCGCAGGAACTCCTCGGCCAGAACCGGAATGTCGAAACGATTGGAATTGAAACCGGCAAGGTCACATCCCTCAATGTCCCGGGCTATCTCTTTTGCCACTTCCTTGAAAGTAGGGCAGTCCGCCACATCTGCGTCATAAATACCGTGGATGGCAGAAGATTGTTCGGGAATATGCATTTCCGGATTGATACGCATGGTCTTCGTTTCTTCGTTGCCGTTTGGATACACCTTCAGATAGCATATTTCCACTATTCTGTCTGTGTTTATATTTGTTCCCGTTGTTTCCAAATCGAAAAAAACAATAGGATTCTTCAAGTTCAATTTCATTTTCAGCTTGTATTATATATTGTTTTTCCGCCACATGGTGGCGTGTCGTTTTTAGTCGTTCAGCATCATAGGCATCAGCAGCATCAGCAGGTCTTCTTTTTCTTCCTGTTCTACAGGAACAATAACACCCGCACGTGAAGGATCAGCCAGTTCGAAAAGTATTTCCTGTGCCGAGATATTGTTTAAAATATCGATCAGGAATGTTGATTTAAAGCCGATGCTCATGGGGCTTCCTGTATATTGGCAAGTCAGTGTTTCTTCTGCTGAGGTGGAGAAGTCTATGTCTTGTGCGGAGATCTGGATCTGATTTTCACTGAGGCGGAGTTTTATCAAACTGCTTGCTTGTGATGAGAATACAGATACACGGCGGAGCGCACTGATCAGCATCATGCGGTCAATGGTGGCCTTGTGCGGATTATCCTGCGGAATTACTGAATTATAATTGGGATAGCGTCCTTCGATAAGACGGCATATCATGCTGTAGTTTTCTAATGTAAACGTAGCGTTACGGTCGTCAAAATCAATTTGCACATCTCCTTGTTCTTTCGGCAACAGGTTCTTCAGCAGGGTTGCCGGTTTCTTGGGCAGAATGAAAGCGGCTTTTTCATCGCCGTGTGCCACAAATGTTTTATTGCGTACTAATTTGTGCCCGTCTGAGGCTACGAAAGTGATGTCTTCGGTAGTGATATCAAAATAAATACCATTCATTACCGGACGTAACTCGTCATCGGCAGTAGCGAACAAGGAACGGTTGATACCCGCCAGCATCACCGGAGCGCCCATTGTTACGTGTACCGCATTTGCGCCTAATGCGGGAGCCTGCGGATATTCGTCGGCATTTTGTCCCATCAGGCTGTATTTACCATTCTGATATTGTACGGTGATTTCCAGATTCTCTGTATTTACCAGGAAAGTCAGTGGTTGTTCGGGTATTTCTTTCAGGGCTTCGAGTATGGTTTTTGAAGAAACGGCAAAGCGTCCGTCACCGTCACTTTCATTTACTTCCAAAGAAGTGGACAGGGTCGTTTCGCTGTCAGAGGCAGTGAGCGACAACGTTCCGTCAGTCAGTTCCATTAAGAAACAATCAAGAATAGGTAACGAATTTTTAGAGTTGATTACTCGGCTAATAGCTTGTAAATGACTGAATAATCCAGTACTTGAAACGATGAACTTCATAGTTTTATATTATTATATTTATATTCTATATCTCTATATTCATTTAACTGCCAAAGTTACGAAAAGATTATGGTTCAAGCGCAAAAAATGGCGAAAAAATTAGTTTACTCGCAAGGAAAAGTGTACTTTCGTGGCGAATTTAAATAACGTAATATGGAATTAGCAGGAAAAGTAATAGCAGTCCTCGAACCGAGAGGAGGAGTTTCAAAGACAGGAAATGAATGGAAAGTACAAGAATACGTAATTGAAACGCATGATCAATATCCTAAAAAAATGTGTTTTGACGTATTTGGAGCAGATAAGATAGCGCAATTTAATATTCAGGCAGGTGAAGAGTTGAATGTGTTTTTTGATGTGGATGCCCGCGAGTGGAATGGTCGTTGGTTCAACAGTATCCGTGCGTGGAAAGTAGAGCGTGTGGGTGCCCAGGGACCTGTTGCACCGGATGCTCCGTTTCCTCCCATGAATGCTGCTCCCACTGCACCGGTAGATTTTGCCGCGACAGACGAGAAGGATGATTTGCCTTTCTAGGGGATAGAGGATTCCCATAAACATAAATAAGCCGCAGAATCCGTGAAAAGGATTTTGCCGGCTTATTTTATATAGTCTGTTTTTATGGTCATTCTCAATCATGGTGTGAAGTGTTGACGGGATATTTGCGTTCCATGAATTTCCATTTATCATCCGGTGTGGTATGATTACGGTGGAGTAAATTAAACAGGCGGAAACTATATTGCTGTAGTTTCCGCCTGTTCTTTATTGGGTTAAATAAAAAAGTCTTAAAATGTAGTGTAGAAGATTTGCATTTTCAGCTTATTCTCAGGATTCGTTCCACCTTTTAACATAGCGCTTTCCATACCTAAGCTGTTGGATATTTCAACTATTTCATTGTTTGAATTGGATACTGCTTTGACAGGTATGATGACAACTCTGTTCCAGTCCGGATTTTCAGCGTCCCATTTTTTTCCGTCTTCTTCCTTTTCAGGATCTCCACCTGCTGCTGTTATGCCTTTTTTCCGTTCCTCAATGCAGTAAGTGATTAAGGGAGCGATGTTGGTAAAGGTGTATGTATTGTTACTGCTGCTATATGAACTTAAGAAAGAAGTCTTGTTATCGATAATCTTGTTTTCTTCAAAGAACGAGAACATATCTTTCTTTCTGACCATCAATACATATTGGGGGATGCCCATTTTGTATTTGGACTCTTTCTCGTTGTAGCGTGTGAATGATACATTTACACCATTTAGCGTATCTCTTTTATGTTCATTGTAAATCTCTGCAATGGGGAAAGTCGCTTCTGTAAAAATACCTGCCGGACTTTTGAGGTAAGTATGGTCCGGATCTTGGGCTAACTCTTCCAATCTGCTACCGTTACTGAAGTGGTTGGCTTGTATCACTTCCTTGGTTGCTCCAAAGAAATAGGATTTGTAAACCAACGAATCCCGCTTGCCGGAAGAACTTTCTATCAGGGCTTCAAAATTAAGATTCAGGCTTAAACCGTCAATGTATAAAATGGTTCCGTCGCCATGAGTACAGCGAATGTAAACTCCCTTTAATACATTCTTGATAAAACTTTCAGGAGTCTTGAAATACTCTTTGTTCTCCTTGTATTTGTTGAAGATGTGATCGCCTAATGAATTGGGCAATTTGATAGTCTGTATAATTGTTCTTTGCTTGACACCGCTGCTTGTGGTTGTAGTTTCATCTTTGCTTGTAGACGGACCTACTGCCGAATAGGCTTTTACAGCGATAGGCTTTCCTTTTTCGTTGTAATAATCTTTAGGATCCACACTGGTATAGAAAGTACTTAGTTCTTTTTCAGGAATAACCTTGTCCAATGTGTCAACCTGTAAGCGCATGGCATTCAGTGAGTCACCAAAGAAAGACCCGTATTGCAGACTTATATTTACTCCGATGACTTTGGTCAGCTCTTCTTCAAATTTGAAGTTGTCCATACAGGTGAACTGTGCTATAAAGTCGGCAGTAAATTCTCCAAATTGCTCATCGGTATATCGTCCTAAATATGCAGTACTGGTACGTGCATAAACAGAGTCGGCCAACAGAGATTTGGTGGTAAACTCATAACTGTCTGTATTTGCCGGAATCTTATCTCCACCAGGGATAAGATCAGTCCCGATGCCGGTTGTTGAATCATCGCAACTATAAATAAGTGCAGCCAACAACAATGCGCATAAGTATTTGATTTTCATCTTTATTATTCTTAGTGAGTTATTTCTTTTCAAACTCCCATACTTTGTCATAGAACTCATTGAAAGCATCTACATAGGTATCGGCAGGCTGATAGTCGAGCACGGGCACACCCGATTCACGGGCGAACTTCATGACATTCTCGTTCACTTTTTCGCTGTTTTGTATCACGCCGTCGGAGTAGGCAATGGCCAGTTTGCACAGCTCCTCGTAATTTGCCGGAGATTTGACGATGCTTTCCACATCATTCTTTTCAATGCCTTTCAGCATGAGTTTTTCAGTCAGATTACCTTCGCAGTCCGATTTGAAATCATCTTCAAACACCGAAAATACTACTTTTGAGTCTCTGAATGACGGTTCATCCTGATAAGCCTTCTTGATATAAAGAGGTACAAATGCACTCATCCACCCTTGGCAATGGATAATGTCCGGACACCAGCGTAATTTCTTTACCGTTTCCAATACGCCGCGTGCATAAAAAATAGCACGTTCGTCATTGTCTTTGTATTCTACACCGTTTTCGTCAGCTACCATTTGGCGGTGCTGGAAATAGTCGTCATTGTCAATGAAGTAAACCTGCATACGTGCAGCTTGGATAGATGCTACCTTGATAATCAGCGGATGGTCCGTATCGTCTATGATTAAATTCATGCCGGACAGGCGGATGACTTCGTGTAATTGGTTTCTGCGTTCATTGACATTGCCCCATTTTGGCATAAAAGTTCTGATTTCTCTGCCTTTTTCCTGAATAGCCTGAGGAAGAAATCTTCCATGTTTGCCATTTCGGATTCGGGAACGTAAGGGGTAATCTCTTGTGTAATAAATAAAACTTTATTTGCCTTCATCTTAACTTTTTGTTGCTCATAATCATTTTTGCAAAGATATAAAAAAAATAGATGAGAGTGGCAAGAAACGAGGAATAATAATTCCTTATGATATGTTAAGTGGCTGGTAATTAGTCATTAGCAATTTGAAGTTAATGGCCGATGTCTTGCGGAATTAGGTGAAAAACGGGAAAGAACAAGTGGCCGGCCGGTGGCTGAAGAGGCTTATTGCGCCATATCTGCAAGGTATTAACCGCTTATTACTAACTACTCATCATTAATTAAAACTCTTTTTTTCTTCGTTATCTCCCAAATAATGGTTTACTTTGCAGCCGTTTTAAATGAAACTACTCAAACAAAAGAGATAAAAAGATGAAGTTAGTTCAAACAATCAAAGAGCTTCAGTCAGAGCTGGATGCCCTGCGCAGTGAGGGAAAGACAATAGGTCTGGTACCTACGATGGGTGCACTCCATGCCGGACACGCTTCGTTGGTGAAACGTGCTGTTGCAGAAAATGATGTAGTGGTGGTAAGTGATTTTGTGAATCCTACCCAGTTTAACGACAAAAATGACTTGGCAAAATATCCGCGTACATTGGATGCCGATTGTGAATTGTTGGAAAAAGTAGGAGCGGCTTTTGTTTTTGCTCCGTCTGTAGAAGAGATTTATCCTGAGCCTGATACCCGGCAGTTCAGCTATGCGCCGTTGGACACAGTGATGGAAGGCCGTTTCCGTCCGGGACATTTCAATGGAGTATGCCAGATAGTGAGCAAGCTGTTTATGATTGTAAATCCTACCCGTGCTTATTTCGGTGAGAAAGATTTCCAGCAGTTGGCTATTATTCGTGAAATGGTGAAACAGATAGGGTTCAACGGACTGGAAATTGTAGGTTGTCCTATTGTGCGTGAGGAAGACGGGCTGGCATTGAGCAGCCGCAATGCACGGCTTTCTGCGGTGGAGAGAGAGTATGCGCTGAATATTTCGCAGACTTTATTTAAGAGTTGTACTTTTGCAAAATCTCATCCGGTCGCTGAGACTCAGAAGTTTGTAGAAGATGCGATTGCTGCCGCTCCGGGTTTGCGTCTGGAATATTTTGAAATAGTAGACGGCACTACGCTTCAGAAAATAACGGATTGGGAAGATACGGATTATGCAGTAGGTTGCATTACGGTATTTTGCGGAGAGGTACGTTTGATAGATAATATAAAATATAAGGGATAGTGATCGTTAACCATTAGAATTATGATGATTGAGGTATTAAAGTCGAAACTGCATTGTGTCCGTGTAACGGAAGCCAATTTGAATTACATGGGTAGTATTACGATTGACGAGGACTTGATGGATGCCGCCAACATGATTGCCGGCGAGAAAGTGCACATTGTGGATAATAATAACGGCGAGAGGTTTGAAACTTATATTATTAAGGGTGAGCGCGGTTCGGGATGTATTTGTCTGAATGGGGCTGCTGCCCGGAAAGTACAGGTGGGTGACATTGTGATTATCATGTCATACGCATGATGGATTTTGAGGAAGCTAAATCGTTCAAGCCGACGGTGGTTTTCCCTGATTCGGCGATGAACAAGATTGTATAACGATATTTTTGTTCGGTAATCCAAAAGCCCGGTAGACGTGAGTCTGATACGGGCTTTATTTTTTATCCGCAATCATAGGGGCAATAAACTTTCATTTATTATCCGGTAGTATGATTGCGGATAATCTGTTTATATGGATTTCTCCTTGATAAGTCCTGTCCGGTAGGCCATCAGCAATTTCTTTAAATCGTTGATCTGTGTCACCAGTTCCCGTCCTTTGTCAGTGTCCTTTACCATCATGCGTTGGGTGCTCATTTCTACTATCTGGGTGCTCGATTTGATATCCTGCCCTTCTTCAATGGCTTTTTGCATTGAGGTGAACGGTTCGTGCTGTACCAGTTGGAATCCGCGCGAATGGTATACCAGTGTATATCCGGCAATTCCGGTTTCCGAATGGTACGCTTTAGAGAATCCTCCGTCTATGACCATCATCTTGCCGTTTGCTTTTATCGGATTCTCACCTTGGATGGTTTTTACGGGTACATGCCCGTTGATGATATGGCGGTGTGTTCCTATCACGCCGAACTCGTCCAGCAGCATGTCACATACTTTTTCTTCATTGCGCAGGCTGTAATAGTGACCTTTCACTTCCTTGTGCAACTCTTTCTCTTTTAAGAAGTAACGTTCAAAAGTAGCCATTTTGTCTTTGTCGAAAGCAGGGGAGTCTTTGCCACACCACAAGTACCATACATAGTCTACGGCAAAGGGTCTGTCCTCGTTGTCTTCCTCAGCGAAGAAGGCGGTACGGATCAAATGCCCTACTTTTTCCAGCAAGGCTTTTCCCTTGTACGTTTTTCCGGCTATGGACACATCTTTCAGCGTACCGTCGGCATTCAAGGGGATGGAGGCGTGGAACAGCAGATTTGAGTTGCTCACCGTGTACATGCATCCGTAACGGAACAGGCAGCGGATATGTTTTTTCAATTTCTCACTGCTGACAAATGAACGATGGAGTTTGTTCATAATTTCCCGTTCTTCGTCTGTCAGCTTATAAGGATCGGCAGGATCTACTGTAGGAAGAAAACTGTCTTTCAGCTCATATTCTTTTCCATTGGGCATTGTGATGGTCTTACGCTCGAAGTCTATACGGTGTAGCAGCATACGGTCGTCCATCTCGAAATCGGGGCAGCGCCTGATAATCTCCGCTTCCAGCTTGAACTGGATAACACTGATTGCTTTGTGCATCTGGCCTATCATGCGCAGCGTCTTGGCATTGTACGTACAGTCTTCTTTCTCTACTTTCGGTCCGAACAGGGTGCAGGGATCATCAGCGTATGTTTCCATGGCAAAGGTGGCCAGGGGCAGAAGGTTGATGCCATATCCGTCCTCCAGAGCGGCAAGGTTGCCATAACGCATGGCCAGGCGTAGCACGTTTGCCATACAGCAGTCGTTGCCGGCTGCGGCTCCCATCCATAAAATGTCATGGTTTCCCCATTGTACGTCGAAATTATGATAATCGCATAATATGTCCATAATGCGGTGGGGGGCAGGGCCACGGTCGAATATATCACCCAGCACATGCAGTGTGTCTATGGTGAGCCGTTGGATGAGGTTGCATAGGGCAATGATAAAGTCATCGGCGCGGCGGGTAGAAATGATGGTGCTGATGATGACATTAATATACGCCTGTTTGTTGGGAACCATTGAGTTTTCGTGCAACAACTCCTGAATGATATACGAGAATTCTTTGGGAAGCGACTTCCGCACTTTGGAACGGGTATATTTGGAGGATACATTCTGGCATACACGTACCAGTTGGTTCAACGTGATGACATACCAGTCGTCCAGATCCGTTTCCACTGCTTTTACCAGATCCAGTTTTTGTTCCGGATAATAAATCAGCGTACATAGTTCTTTTTTTTCATTCTCGCGCAGGGTATTGCCGAATATTTCATTTACTTTTCTTTTGATGGCCCCGGAAGCATTCCGCAATACATGCTGGAATGCCTCGTACTCTCCGTGCAGGTCGGCAAGGAAATGTTCTGTACCTTTAGGCAGGTTCAGAATAGCTTCCAGGTTGATTATTTCCGTACTGGCATCGGCTATAGTGGGGAAACTATGCGACAGCAGTTGCAGGTATCGCATATCTTCCTGTATGGTTTCCGGGGTGATAGAATTATAAGCGTTCATAGCTGGAAATTATATAAAAAACATAAGTATTAATTGGGCTATAATGACCCGGCTGAACATGGACAGCGGATATACGGTGGCATAACTCACTGCCGGATTATCACCGGGTAACGTGTCATTGGCATAGTTCAATGCCATAGGGTTTGCCATGCTTCCACACAGCATGCCACAGGTGCTTCCGAAGTCGAGGTGGCTTATGCGGAGGGCCACTAATGCCATAATGACTACCGGAATAAAGGTGATGGCGAAGCCTACAGCTATCCAGATGGCTCCTTCGGGGCGCATCACTGTCTCGAAGAAATGTGCGCCTGCATCCAGTCCCAGGCAAGCCAGATAGAGGGATAACCCGATACCGCGCAGCATCAGGTTGGCACTCCGGGTGGTATAAGTGATGAGGTGGAAACGGGGGCCAAAGCATCCGATAAGAATTCCTACTACGATAGGTCCGCCTGCCAGGCCTAATTAACGGGAGTGCTGATGCCGGGGATGGCGATAGGGATGGAGCCTAGTATCAATCCCAGTACAATACCTATAAAAATGGCGGCAAGATTAGGGTCCTTCAACGTTTTAACCGCATTGCCCAATACTTTTTCCACATTCTCTATGGCTTTGGCTTCTCCCACTACGGTCAGCCGGTCGCCCAGTTGGAGGATCAGCCCCGGTGTGGCAAGCAGTTGTACCCCGCTGCGCATCACACGGCTGATGTTGATGCCATAGCTGTTGCGCAGACGTAAAGAGCCTAGTTTTTTCCCGTTTATTTCGGGGCGGCTGATAACGATATGTTTGGAAATCAATTGGCTGTCTATGGCATTCCAGTCGATGTCTTCTTTATTCCAATCCTGGTTTTCCTGTTCGCCGAAAAGAATCGTGAGCGAGGGAGCGTCCTTTTCGGTGGTGATAACCAGCAGGCGGTCATTCTCTTTCAGTATTTTTTCTGAAGTGGGGATGCTTACCGTGCCTTCTCGCCATAAACGGGAGATAACAAATTTAGGATAGCTTAATAAAGCTACTTCTTTTATGCTTTTATTGAAAATGGCGGGATTGTGCACTTTGAAGGTGGCAATGAATGTCTGATTGGTGTCCTCGTGCTCGTGAATGTCGATATCTGAGGGACGGACAAATAATTTGCGTACCAGCAGCATGGCTAGAATAACACCTACCACTCCCAGCGGATAGGTTACGGCGCAACTTAACGCAGCGCCACTGGCGGGTTCCCCCATTTGTTTCAATGTCTGTTGGGCGGCCCCCAAAGCGGGAGTATTGGTGGTGGCTCCACAAAGGATGCCTACCATATCGCTCATCGGTATGCCTCCCAGTTTGCTGAAAAGCACCGTCATGACCGTACCTGTCAGAATAACGCCTATGCCCAGCATATTGAGCTGTACGCCGCCTTTACGGAATGAACTGAAAAAGCCGGGACCTACCTGCAAGCCCAGTTCGTATACAAAAAGCACAAGACCGAAACTCTCGGCGTAATTCAGCATATTCGGGTCGATTGAGAATCCCAGGTGTCCGGCCAGAATACCGGCAAAAAAGACGAAGGTAACTCCCAATGAAATGCCAAACAGGTGGATTTTACCTAACCGAGCCCACGGCAATGATAATCGAGAGGATTACAACCGCCTGTAAAGGCGTGTGTTCAAAAAATAAGCTATTTAACCATTCCATATTGCAAAGATAGTACATTTTTAAGTTCTGCAAGCGATAAATAGGTATTTATGGATGGAACATGACTCATCTCGTTCTATAAATGATCCTTTTCCTCCAGCCACGCATCAATCAGTTTTCTTGCCAGGCTCAGCTTTTTGGGTATCTCCGGCAAGTTGTCTTTGGTATAGAAAGCGCCGGCACTCAGTTCTTCTTGTTGTAGTTTGATGTTTCCGCTTTCATAATCGGCGGTGAAGCTATCATGATTCCGCTGGGATAAGGCCACGGCTGGCTGCCGAAATATTTCAGGTTTTTGATATGGAGTCCTGTTTCTTCCAGTACCTCGCGGTGCACACATTCCTCCAAAGTTTCGCCCGGTTCAAGAAAACCGGCTACCAAACCGTTGAAGGTTCCCCGGAAGTTGCGGGCGTGGACCAGCAGTATGCTGTCTTCCCGGCGTATCAATACAATGATGGCAGGAGAGATGCGCGGATAAATTTCCTGACGACATTGGGGGCATTTTTTAGCAATAGGAGAAATCTGTACGGTAGGTACGCCGCACATGGGGCAATAGCGGCTGTTCTTGTCCCAATTCAGTATCTGGAAGGCTTTGCCACCCACATTGTACTCTTCCCAAGGCAATACGTCGTATGAACTCCGGAGATCCATCATCAGGTGGCGGTCATTTTCGCAGCCGGGCACCGGGGCGTGTACGGAGAAAGTTTTGGCAGTGTGTCCTCTATCTCTCCGATGGTGTGGATAGTGCTTCCCACCGGAACAGGCATGGGAGGCTCTGTTCCGAAAGGTATGGTGTACATTCCGTTCTTTTTCTCTATCAGCAGCTGATCCTTATAAAAAACGAACCAGCCGCAGGTTTCTATATCTTCTTCCATATTCTTTTTTACCTTGTTGCAATTATTGATTCAATCCTTTCATAGTGAGCTGGATGCGCTTGCGCTCTAGGTCTATGCTCATCACTTTCACCCGTACATGCTGATGGATGCTGACTACGGTGGTGGGGTCGCTCACAAATTTGTCGGCCAGTTGTGATACGTGCACCAGACCCTTCTCTTTGATTCCTATATCTACAAAGCAACCGAAGTTGGTAATATTGTTCACAATGCCGGGCAGTTCCATTCCTTCAGTCAAATCCTCTATGGTCTTTACATTCTTGTCAAATTCAAAAACTTGGATTTGTTGCCGTGGGTCGCGTCCCGGCTTGTCCAATTCCTGCATGATGTCTGTCAGGGTGGGAAGCCCCACTGTCGGGGTGACATACTTCTTGATATCAATCCGGCTGCGCAGTTCTTTGCTTTTTATCAGTTCGTCTACGGTGCAGTTCAGGTCTTTGGCTATCTGCTCCACTATGGGATAGCTTTCGGGATGCACGGCCGAGTTGTCCAGCGGATTCTTTGCTTGTGGGATACGCAGGAACCCTGCGCATTGCTCAAACGCTTTCGCTCCCATCCGGGGTACTTTCAATAACTCCTTGCGTGAACTGAAAGGCCCGTTCTCGGTGCGGTAATCCACAATGTTTTGAGCCAAGGCAGGACCTAGCCCCGATATATAAGTCAGCAGATGGCGGCTGGCGGTATTGAGGTTCACACCTACCAGGTTCACACAACTTTCCACTGTCTGGTCCAATGATTTCTTCAATAAAGTCTGGTCCACATCATGCTGGTATTGTCCCACTCCGATAGATTTGGCATCTATTTTCACCAGTTCGGCCAGCGGTCCATCAACCGGCGGCCTATGGATACGGCTCCACGCACGGTCACGTCGTATTCAGGGAACTCGTCTCGGGCGGTTTTCGAGGCCGAGTAAATGGATGCTCCGTCCTCGCTTACTACAAATACTTGCAATTCACAGTCATAGCGTTGTGAAGTGATGAATTGTTCTGTCTCACGGCTGGCGGTGCCATTGCCTATGGCGATTGCCTCTATCTGATATTGTTCTACCAATTCACGATGCTGCGGGCTGCCTGTGAGTATTCATTCTTGGGCGGATGCGGATAAATGGTTTCATTGTGCAGCAAAGAGCCTTGGGCGTCCAGACAGACTATTTTACATCCGGTACGGTAGCCGGGATCAACTCCCATGACCCGTTTCTGTCCCAAAGGAGGAGCCAGCAGAAGCTGTCTCAGGTTTCCGGCGAAGACGCGGATTGCCTCCTCGTCGGCTTTCTCCTTGCTCAAGGCTGAAAATTCGGTTTCGATGGAAGGCTTCAGAAGCCGCTTGTACGCATCACGCACTGCCTCGCCTACCTGGCGGCTGCATTCATTGTTGCCACGGACATACATTTGTTCCAGCCGTCCGGCGCACTCTTCGTCATCAGGACTTATACTTACTTTCAACAGGCCTTCCGACTCTCCCCGGCGGATAGCCAGCAGACGGTGGGAGGAACAACGTTTCAAAGGTTCGCTGAAATCGAAATAATCGCGGTATTTGGCGGCTTCTTCCTCTTTGCCTTTCACCACTTTGGAGGTGATGACAGCTTGTCGGGAAAATTGGTTGCGCAGTTGGTTGCGGGCGCGCTCGTCCTCGCTCACTTGTTCGGCTATGATGTCGCGCGCGCCTTTCAGCGCATCCTCTTCGTCTTTCACATCTCCTTTCACAAAAGCGGGGAGACGGCTGTCCAAATGGTTTTCGCGTTGCAATAACAGTAAGGTGGCAAGCGGTTCCAGTCCTTTTTGCCGTGCCGCTTCGGCGCGGGTCTTACGTTTCGGCTTATAGGGCAGATATATGTCTTCCACTTCGGTGGCATCCCAACTCTGTTCAATGCGTTTGCGCAATTCTTCTGTCAGTTTGCCCTGTTCTTCTATGGTAGAAAGAATGGTTTCTTTTCGCTTGGCCAGTTCACACAACTTGTCATTTCTGTCTTTAATTTCGCCTATTTGTACTTCGTCCAGTCCTCCGGTTGCCTCTTTCCGGTATCGGCTTATGAAAGGGATGGTAGCTCCCCCGCCCAGTAGAGATAATGTATTGTCTACTTGATGTACGGAAACCTTCAGGGCTGCGGCAATCATTTTATTGAATAGTTCCATGTCTGTTGTTTTCTTTTGGGGGCAAAGGTATAAAAAAGGTATGGATTTTTCCGTATAATTTGAGGTTGAAAACAATGTATCTTATCCGTTCGCTCGGTATTCTCTTGATTTTGAAATGACTGCATCGATCCAGGAAGTCATGGAAACATTGTGTTTATTGGATGACAACTTATCATGGGAAAAGAAAAATACAGGATAAATAATTATTTATGTAAAATCAGAATCACGATGAATGCAAAAGTACTTGTTTTGATATTTTTGTTAGGATTTGTTGTTGAATATCCTATATATTCTCAAGAACATAATGGTAGAACCTATACTATAAAAGGGGCTTATAACTTGGTCGAATTTATAGAAATGCTAAAAGAAAAGACCGGTTGTAAGATAACATTATGACCAACAGCAGAAAAGAGGTTTCTCAATGAGAAGATAGCCCATAATGTATAACTAATAATATTGTAAGAATTTGATGTACAATCGAATAAAAAGCGTAACTTTGTGGAAATATCAAAGAAGATTATGACTAAAAAACAGATAAACAAGCAATTGATAACTTGGCAGATAATTTCAATGGTTATGCGGCACTGCTTCGTAAAATCAAGCAGCGGGTATTGGTTGCCCAACAACGAGCGATTTATGCCGCCAACGAAGAAATGCTCCGAATGTATTGGGATATTGGAGGTATGTTGCAGCAAAGTCAAGATGCAGATGGTTGGGGCAAGAAAACCTTGCAACGCTTGTCCGTGGACTTGAAGAACGATTATTCCGAAATAAAGGGTTTTTCTGTGCGCAACATGCAGTGTATGATACAGTTCTTCAACGAATACAATCAAGAACTTACGATGGTGAAAGGTGCTGATTCTTCAATTGCGCAATCAATGATTGCGCAATTAGGCGAATATAATTTTTCCTTTCCTATCAAACATCTAGGCTGGACGCATAACCTGATACTCTTACAACAAGTCAAGGATATTCGCGCACGGTATTGGTATATGGTGCAAAGTATTACATCGCATTGGAATACACGCTATCTGCAAGAAGCTATCAAACTTGATGACTATGGCAAGCATGGTGCGTTGGCAAACAATTTCACTGAAACCCTGCCTGTTCCCGAAGTAAACGATGTGAAATCAATGCTCAAAGACCCGTATATATTCGATATGCTGACCTTTACCGACCAATACAATGAGCGTGATGTAGAAATCGGTTTGGTGAAACATGTAGAGAAATTCCTTGTGGAAATGGGTGCAGGTTTTGCTTTCATGGGACGAGAATACCATATTGAGGTGTCAGGAGATGATTACTATATTGACATATTGATGTACAATACCTTCCTACACCGCTATTTGGTGATAGAGTTAATCAATAGTTTACTGGTGGTAAGCCGGAAATATGGTCGTAGCCTTTAAGGGTATATTCTAAGTGGTGGATATTTAACCCTTTTAGTTATTATTAACTCATCTACGGTGGCAATACGAGCGATTTATTCTTTTTTTCGGTGCAATTCGTTTCCGATATTTCACTTCTATTTGGGCTCAATGTCTAAGCCGATACAAAGGTACAATATTTTATCCGATATTGTTTGTTACTTATTGTTTTTTGGAAATAATTTTATTGTAGATATTATTACCTCCACAAAGGCTCTTGTTCCCAATTACGAGGGAAGCCCAACAAGCGAGTTTTCACTGATGGATGGCTTATCAAGAGTTGCTTGAAATCGGTAATGAATGTATTTTCAAGAACAATGGAGTTGAGCCAATACACAACACAGCATAATTGTGGATAAAGAGTTTGTTCTCGGAATGAGAAATCAGCAATCCATGTATTTGGCATACGTTCTGGCATCTTTGGTTTTACTGGAAAGACACGGTTGGACAGTCGTGAATGATGAGCACAACAATTACGAAGCACCGCAAGACACTCTAACCAGCTTCTAAAAAATTTGTGATGATTCAAACCGAACTCTCTTGCGACAGCATGTTTTGCCGTGGCATTTGAAAAATTGGAATAGAGCTTAGAGAGTGTTCCCATTGAGATAACCTCCAATGTTTTCCATACAGGAGGCAGCTCTGGTTCGTTGTATTTGCGGAAATGCTCAGTAATAAAATCATCGTGTGAGCGTTCCACCTCTTTACGGATAACAGCTAAATTGGTAGCAAAACGAGCCTCATTGGTGGCAAAGTTTTCGTCCATAAACCAAAATGCTCCAAATTCAAGAGCAAAGTGCTTGATTATTTTTGTGCGAACAGAAACTTCAATCGTTTGAATGGCAGTAAAGAGCAAAGCCCTAAGTTGCTTATCAAAGGAATACAGGTCGATAATATCTGCAAAACGACAACCTTCTCTAAATTGATGCGTAGTGTGGTCAGCTTCAAAATGTCGCCAATAACCAGCAAGACGAAAATAGCTTATGATGTCAAGGGCTTTAACAGCTCGCTCAACATCATCAATAAGCAAACCTCTTTCTTTGAGAATATCAATTTGTTGTTCCGTGGTTATGGCTCGATTTGTATACCTGACTCCCATAAATAAAAATGTCCCGCTGGGTACGCTAATCTTACGGGAAGCGAGCGGGATTTGTTGGTGCAAAGGTAATTAATTATTTCTAACCTACCAAACAATAGAGCAAATATCAAACAGATATTTTTATCTTACCGCTTCTTTTTCAAATGTTTTTCCGTAATTCTGTACTCGGATTTGGGTAACCATTTCCATGCATTTGAAAATAAAGAAGCGTTATGCTACTCTTGTAAGTGCGAAGCTTGAGAAACTAAACACAAAATCAACAAGAATAGGCATGGTAGTTCCCACGTTATAGCGTGGGCTGCTTTACCATATCTGTTGATTTAGGTTTTCTCAGGACCTGCACTTTAAAATGTGGTTATTGACAGTGTCACACTTCTTTTTTAGGAGAAAGTGTTACGACAAAAAGAAAAAAGTCAATAGATCTAGCAGCTCAATCCGGGGCAGCTAACGAAGTTGTGTCTAGATATGGATCGGCCTCAAAAGAACATTTAGTATCCTATTCTGGTGTTGACTCACAGTACATAAATGGGATTAAAATTTGGAATAAATAAATCGGGTGTCTTTCTGCAAAGAAAAAGAGTCGTTCCGATGCGTTTCCAGGGCTCACAAGGCTCAAGGCTCACTTATGCGGTATTTTAAACCTTGGTAGATGTGTAAGTGTTTGCTTTACAGTCTGTTTGGTGGGACAAAACGTGCGGGTTGAATATTATTCTTTGGTCTTTGGAAAGTTCAGGATTGTCTTGACTTTGTCTGTCGTTTTATAGAATTTGTGTTTGCTTTGACCAGGCTTGTTTTTTGCCGGGTTTTATTCATAATGGCCGGATCAATGGATATGGGGCACATTCGGATTTTTCACGATGCCCGGAATGACCAAGTGATGATGTCAATAGAAGTTTCTTTTATTTATACATTTTTCTTTCCGGTAAATGTCGGATGCGTTCGTGTATGTCTGGGGCTCATTATATTATTCATTTTATTTTTCAGAATATAGTCTTGTCCCCTTCTTTTTATTGTAATTAATTAAAAATCAGCGCGTTGTTAGGTTTCTTGAAGCTTGTTTTGGGCTTAAATACCGCCTAAGTGAGCCTTTGAGCCCTGAGCCTTGGAAAGCTTGGTGAAAAGACCTTGTAATTCCTTTCAAAAGACCTGTTCTTTGTATAAAAAGACCTTGACGTTTTTTTAAAAGAACCTTGTCTTTGACGCCAAACATCAGGACCTTTTTTTTTAAATGTCTGGATCTTTTTCAAAAACAACAAGACCTTTTTTCAAAAGGAACGGGTACAAACGGACGGCCGGTCCGTCTCTTTTCCCAGATAGTGTAATAATTATGAAGAAACTGTTTATTTTACTTGTGTGCCTGTTGCCTGTGTTGGCACAAGCTCAAATGGAAACCTCTGTAGCCGGATTCATCCCTTTATCCGGTAGCGGAAGAATAGTATATAATTTCAATCCCGGATGGCGCTTTCATCGTGGAGACATAAAAGGCGCGGAAGCCGTACGTTTTGATGATACATCCTGCAGGTAGTGTCTGTTCCGCATACTGTGGAACTGATGCCTGCCGAGGCAAGCGGTTGCCGTAACTATCAGGGTGTGGCATGGTACCGGAAACATTTTGTGATTCCTCAAGATATGAAAGGAAAAGAGGTGTCGCTTCATTTTGAGGGAGCTATGGGAAAACAGGTGATTTATTTAAATGGCAAGAGGGTGCAAGAGCACTTGGGAGGATACCTTCCTTTCACTGTGCAACTGACGGAACTGGGGGTACAGCCCGGAGACAGTTGCTTGCTGGCAGTGATGACGGATAATAGTGATGATAAGAATTTTCCTCCGGGAAAACGTCAATATACCTTGGATTTCGCTTATCATGGAGGAATTTACCGGGATGTGTGGATGATAGGAAAATCAAGTGTAGCTATTACAGATGCCTTGGAGCCGATAAGGTGGCCGGAGGTGGAGTTTTTGTGCATTTTGACAATATAAGCGGGAAAAAAGCGGAAGTGTATGTGGATACGGAAGTGCATAACAGTGGAAAGCAGACGCGTACCGTAGCCGTGGAGACGGTTTTGGCGGATGCCGGCGATGTTCCGTAAAACGGGTTTCGCAACAGGTGAAGCTGCAAGCAGGGGAATCGAAGACGGTGCGGCAACAGTTTGCAGTTCGCAATCCTAAGTTATGGTCTCCTGACTCGCCTTATTTGTATAGGATACAATCTCGTGTCAAAGCCGGACATGAAGTGTTGGATGGGGGAGTGACACGTGTGGGGATCCGCAAAGCGGAATTTAAAGGTAAGGATGGCTTTTGGTTGAATGGTAAGCCTTTTGGTCAATTGGTCGGCGCGAACCGTCATCAGGATTTTGCATACGTGGGTAATGCGCTGCCCAACAGCCAGCAATGGAGGGATGCCAAACGCTTGCGTGATGCAGGATGTACCATTATCCGTGTAGCTCATTATCCGCAAGATCCGGCATTCATGGATGCTTGCGACGAAATGGGGCTGTTTGTTATTGTGGCTACTCCGGGATGGCAATATTGGAATAAAAATCCGGAGTTCGCAAAGCTGGTACATCGGAATACCCGTGAGATGATACGCCGGGACCGCAATCATCCCAGTGTGCTGATGTGGGAGCCTATTTTGAATGAAACGCCTTATCCGCGCGATTTCGCACTGGAGGCGTTACGGATTACATGGGAGGAGTTTCCTTATCCCGGACGTCCTGTAGCGGCAGCCGATGTTCATTCGAAAGGAGTGGCGGAAAACTATGATGTGGTGTACGGATGGCCGGGAGATGATGAGAAGGCAGACCGTCCGGAACAATGTATTTTTACTCGTGAGTTTGGCGAGAATGTGGATGATTGGTATGCACATAATAATAATAACCGTGCCAGCCGTAGCTGGGGGGAACGCCCGTTGCTGGTGCAGGCGTTGTCATTATCAAAGAGTTATGATGAAATGTACCGCACTACAGGGCAGTTTGTCGGTGGGGCGCAATGGCATCCTTTTGACCATCAGCGGGGGTATCATCCCGATCCGTATTTCGGGGGCATTTATGATGCGTTCCGTCAGCTAAATACGCTTATTATGCTTTTCGCAGCCAGTCTGCCGCGACATTGAAGCATCCTGTGGCGGAATGTGGCCCTATGGTGTTTATCGCCCATGAGATGTCTCCTTTCTCGGATGCCGATGTGGTGGTGTTCAGTAATTGTGACTCGGTTCGTCTCTCTGTCTATGACGGTACTGAGAGCCGGACGCTTCCGGTTGTTCATGCGCAGGGACACATGCCTAATGCCCCGGTGATATTCAAGGATGTATGGGATTTCTGGGAAGCACGCGAGTATAGTTATAAGCAAAAAAACTGGCAGAAAGTAAATATGGTGGCAGAAGGAATTATAGACGGTAAAGTGGTTTGCACCTATAAGCGGATGCCGTCACGCCGCAGCACGAAGTTGCGTATGTATGTGGATACGGAAGGAAAGCAATTGGTGGCAGACGGTTCGGATTTTATCGTAGTGGTGGCCGAAGTGACGGATGATAGCGGTAATGTGCGCCGTCTGGCAAAAGAAAATATCGTCTTTACTGTAGAAGGTGAAGGACGAATTATAGGGGATGCCTCTATCAATGCCAATCCGCGCACGGTGGAGTTTGGCTCTGCTCCCGTATTGATCCGTTCTACCCGCAAGCCCGGCAAAATAAAGGTGAAGGCCCATGTGCAGTTTGAAGGAACGAATGCACCGGTTGCTACGGAAATAGAATTAGAAAGTATTCCGTCAGAACTGCCTTTCTGTTATACGGAGGAGGAGACGGATGCCCAATCAGCCGGAGCAGGACTAGCCGGAAGCCCTGTTAGAACAGAAAGAATGGCGGGGAAAGTTGTGCTGACAGAAGAGGAAAGGCAAAAAGTATTGATGGAGGTGGAGAGACAGCAAACTGAATTCGGTACGGAGAAGTAATATAGATGGAACGCGGATTTATCTCGTTCCAATCTAACCAATAATTGGTATTTAACTAATTTCAATTTAAGTACCAACGGATTTTTTCTTATCTTTGACCTCGGTTTGAAGAAAACTAAATACTTATGAAGAAATATATACTTATTATACTTTGTTGCCTGACAAGCTTTCCTCTATGGTCATATAATGTGAATATGATTGTGGAACATTATTCTGTAGATCAAGGGCTTCCTAATAATACGGTAAACTGTACCTTGAAAGACAGAGATGGCTTTATCTGGTTCGGAACCTGGTATGGCTTATGTTGTTTCGATGGAGTGAAGTTTAAAACATTCAATAAACAGGAGCACGATTCGGATGTGCCGCCACGTAAGATCCAGCGCATAGTCGAGGATAAAAACGGTATATATGGGTAAAGACCATTGACCGTAAGTTATATGTCTTCAATAAAGTGACCGAATGTTTTCATGCTGTTTATGATGACATGAAGAACTATTCGGAGAATATCCAGGTGATAAAATTACAAAATACGGCCGAGGGGGATGTGTTGTTGCTGACCAAAGATAAAAATCTGTTATTGGCCGGGGTAGATGAAAAGGGGCAGGTAACTATCAAGATTCTGTTCGATTCTCGGGATGAGATAAACAAGCATGATTATACACTGAAACACCATGTCCTGTGCGAGACGGAGGAATATATCAGTTGGATAGGAACTGATTATAAGGTGTCTGCCGTGCATAAAGGAGCGGAATTGGCATCCCGGCCTGCCGATTTCATAACCAGTAAGATTAATTCCGGTGACAAGGATAGTTTTACCAGTTTCTTTGAGGATGGCAGGAAGGTATGGGTCGGAGATCGTGCGGGTATTTTTTACAGTATCGATGTAAGGACCGGTTTGGTAAACCGGTATGTACTTTCCGAAATAAAAGGTGCGATCAGCAATTTGCTGGTTACTCCGGCAGGTTATGTCTATCTCAGTGTGACCGGACAAGGTACATACGAATATGATTTGGCCGAGCGCAGGTTGCAAAAGATAAATACTGAAATGAATGACGCTATGGTAACTCATGCATTCATAGACCAGTATGATAAAATATGGTTTCACGAAAATGAGAAGGCGCTGATTTATTATGATCCGTTGAACCATACTGCAAAACGGTTTCCGTTTACCATGTTCGGCAAGATAACCACCCTGTATTCGGAAGATGCCGGCGAAAGAGGGCTTTTTTTCCTGTCTCCGGCAGGAGAGGCCTGGTTGTTCGACAGGGAACATGCGGAGATGGTTTATATTAATAAGTTGAAACAACTTTCTAATGATAGGGCAAATCAGCAGTTTTATCATCTGATGTTGGATAATGACGGGGTATTGTGGCTTTCCTCTGCCGATGAAGGGGTGTATTGCATGAATTTCCCCAAGAAGCAATTCAATCTGCTTTCGTTGTCTCCGCAATCAGCCGGGCAGGAAAATTATACGACAGGGGTAAGAGCCTTTTCCAATCAAAAAGTGGCGATATCTGGGTGGGCACCCGTTGGCAGAGTGTGTATCGGATGGATCGGAACGGTGTAACCAAACATGTTTTTTCGACAGGTGACGAGCATATAGGTAATGTATATCACATCATGGAAGACGATAAGGGAAACCTTTGGTTCTCTACCAAAGGCGACGGATTGGTGAAAGCTGTTCCTGATGAGAAAGCTGCAGGTGGTTTCCGTTTTAAACGCTATCTGCATAATTTATCTGATTTGTCGTCGATCAGCGGAAATGATGTGTATTTCACTTATCAGGATGAAAAGAAACGTATCTGGGTGGGTACTTTGGACGGAGGATTGAATCTGCTTTGTGAGGAAAATGGGGAAGTCACTTTTAAGAATAAATATAACGGATTCAAGAACTATCCTACGTATGGCCTTTATATGGAAGTGAGAAATATGATAGAGGATAATGACGGGCGTATGTGGGTAGGTACGATGGACGGGCTGATGTCTTTTAAAAACAACTTTGCCTCAGTGGAGCAGATTGATTTTGAAACCTATCGTGGTGCCAACCGGGTAAATTATGCCGATAGCGATGTGTACGCGCTTTATAAAGACGAGTTCTCTCAGATATGGGTATGCGTGTTTGGTGGAGGATTGAGCAAATTGTCGGGATATGATGAGGAAACGCATAAGCTTTCATTTAAATCGTATGGCTGGGAAGACGGATTGAATAATGATGTGGTGATGTCTATTATAGAAGATGATAACGGTTTCCTTTGGCTTGCTACGGAAAAAGGACTCTCTTGTTTTGACAGGGCGACAAGCCAGGTGCGTAACTATGACAAATACGATGGCTTTCCCCCGGTTGTGATGGAAGAAAGCACCACATTGAAAACGCTGGACGGAGAACTCTGGGTAGGGTGTAAAGAGGGTATCTTGACCTTTTCTCCCGATAAGCTGGAAACGCAAAGATTTGATTATAATACATTTATTGTAGGATGTCAGATATCAAACCGGGATATACGCAGCTATACGGACCATCCCATTATTGACCGGTCCATTACCTATACAGACAGGATTACATTGAATCATAACCAGTCCATGTTTACTTTAGAGTTTGCGGCGTTGAACTATAATAATCAGAACCGTGTGTCTTACAAATATATTTTGGAAGGATATGAAAAAGAATGGCACTATAATGGAAGAACCGTATAGCGTCCTATACCAATGTTCCTCCCGGCAAGTATCTTTTCAGAGTACAGACACTGGATGAGGCAAATCCCGGTTTGGAATCTTTCCGTGAGTTGACCGTTGTCATTCTGCCGCCTTGGTGGGCCAGTTGGTGGGCGTATGTTATCTATATGATTATAGCCGTAGCCTTATTGCTGGTAGCTATAAAATTATCTCTTTTCATGATTAAGGTGAAGAATGATGTGTATATCGAACAAAAATTGTCCGAATTGAAAATCAAGTTCTTTACCAATATCTCGCATGAGTTGCGTACTCCGCTGACTCTGATCCAAGGGCCTATTCAGGAGTTGAAAGAGAAAGAAAAACTATCTCAGAAAGGAATGCAATATGTGGATCTGATGGAAAAGAATACCAAACAGATGCTGCAACTGGTCAATCAGATATTGGATTTCCGTAAAATACAGAACGGCAAGATGCGTCTGCATGTGTCGTTGTTCAACCTGAATGAGATGGTAGACTCTTTTGAGAAAGAATTCAGGGTGATGGCCGAAGAAAATGAAGTCAGCTTCACGTTCCAGCTGGCCGGTGAGGATATCATGGTATGGGCGGATAAGGAGAAAGTGGCCATCGTGATCCGCAACATCATCTCCAATGCATTCAAGTTCACTCCTGCCGGGGGGAATATTTATGTCACGATGGGAGTGTCGGATGATGACAGGCATTGTTATGTACGGGTGGAAGATAGCGGTGTGGGGATTCCCCAAAGCAAGCTTTCCGAAATCTTCGAGCGTTTCTCGCAGGCTGACAATGCACGTGGCGCTTATTATCAGGGAACGGGCATCGGATTGGCTTTGTCTAAGGAAATTATCAGTCTGCATCATGGGGAAATCTATGCAGAGAGTCCTGAAGGGAAGGGAGCGGTCTTTACCATTGAATTGCAACTGGGTAAGGAGCATTACAAACCGTCGGAAGTCGATTTCTATATGGGCGGGGAAACGGTGAGTGTTCCTGAGGCTGGATCTGTTTCTGCCTCTGCCGGCAAGGAAAGCGAGGAGGAGAAAGAACAGCCTGTCGATTCGTCTTTGCCTACCGTGCTGATTGTAGAAGATAATAAGGATTTATGCAATATGTTGAAACTGCAATTGGAAGATAAATTCAATATTTATATGGCCAATGATGGTGTGGAGGGGCTGAAGAAAGTACATCTTTATCATCCTGACATGGTAGTCACCGATCAGATGATGCCGAATATGGATGGAATAGAGATGTTGCAACGCATCCGTAAAGATTTCCAAATCAGTCATATTCCGGTGATTATCCTGACGGCGAAAGGTAATGATGAAGCGAAGACCAAAGCGATAAGCATGGGAGCGAATGCCTATATCATCAAACCTTTCAGCAAAGACTATCTGGTAGCACGTATCGAACAGTTGCTGAATGAACGTAAATTGTTCCGTGAACGTGTATGGCAGCAGCCCGAAGAACATAAGGAGGAACAGGATACATACGAACAGTTCCTGGTGAAGAAAGATGTGCAGTTCATTGAAAAGATTCATCAGGTTATAGAAGAGAATCTGGATAATAGTGATTTTAATATAGATACTATAGCATCGACTATCGGGCTGAGCCGCTCGGCTTTCTTTAAGAAGTTAAAGAGCCTGACCGGGTTTGCTCCGGTGGATTTAGTGAAAGAGATTCGTCTGAATAAATCAATAGAGTTGATTAAAAATTCGGATATGAGTATTTCAGAAATAGCTTTTGCCGTAGGCTTCAAGGATTCCGGTTATTTCAGTAAATGTTTTCGTAAGAAATATGATCAGACTCCGAGGGAATATATGAATGAATGGCGTAAAGGTTGATTTTTTGATCTTATAAAGCAGGAGTCCCGTAAACAGATGCAAGCGAGCATTGTGTTTGCGGGATTGTCTTATTTGTTTTCTAAGTTATTTTGTGTTTTTATTAAGATTTAGTGATTACATACTTTTTTGTGATGCGTCTTAATTCTAAACAATAACTAGATTACGATGAATGTGAAAAAAATTATCAGTTTAATCATGCTCCTGTTTATGTTACTGCCTTTGGGAGCACAGAATTCAGAGGGAAAACAACGCTATAAAATAGCTGCGTGTGACTGGATGATGCTAAAGCGTCAGAAGATCGGTTCTTTTCAATTGATGAAGGAACTAGGAGGTGATGGCATAGAAATGGACATGGGAGGCTTGGGAAAACGGGATACTTTTGATAATAAGTTCCACCAGCCCCATTTCTGTAAATTATTTAAAGAAACAGCACAGGAGCAGCATATTGAAGTCCCTTCTGTGGCGATGTCCGGATTCTTTGGACAATCTTTCTTGACTCATCATAATTATAAAGCTTTAGTGCAGGATTGTTTGAATACGATGAAGGTGATGGGGGCCCAAGTGGCTTTCCTTCCATTAGGCGGCATAAAAGAGGACTGGACAGTAGCGGGTGATGCACGTCAGGAGTTGGTAAGCCGTTTGCACGAAGTGGGAGAAATGGCAGTGAAAGATGGAGTAGTGATAGGTATCCGTACTCCTTTGGATGCCGGAGGGATATAAAACTGTTGAAAGAAATTAATTCGAAAGGTATAAAGATTTATTATAGTTTTCAAAATGCGTTGGAAAATGGACGCGACCTCTGTAAAGAGTTGAAAAAATTGGGAAAGGATCGGATTTGTCAGATACATTGTACGGATACAGACGGGGTTACTCTTCCTTATAATACCCGTCTGGATATGAATGCCGTAAAGCATACCCTTGATAAGATGGAGTGGAGCGGATGGCTGGTCATTGAACGGTCACGGAATAAGGATGAAGTCCGGAATGTAAAGAAAAACTTCGGGACGAATGTCGCTTATCTGAAACAGATATTTCAACAAGAAAAATAAGATAATATTTTAATTTTAAAAAAGATTCTATGGAGAATGAAAATGCATTTCTTCAGAAGCTGGACAAGATTGGCAACTTGACACAAGTGGTCTGTCTCAGTCTGTTTCTGACAGGAGTTTCTGTTCAGGGAGTATCCGCTGAGACAGGATTCCCTATATCCCAGTCGGTGCAACAGACTAAAACTGTCACCGGACAGGTGGTTGATGAAACTGGTGAACCGGTGATTGGTGCCAGTGTGGTGGTGGAAGGAACTACAAACGGTACCATTACTGATTTTGACGGAAGATTTGCTTTGCAAGTCCCTTCGGGCAAGAAGGTTGTCATTTCATTTGTGGGGTATGTGCCGCAAACGATTGCTCCGAAACAAGGAAAAGACTTTAGAGTGGTGCTGACGGAAGATTCCAAAATGCTGGACGAAGTGGTTGTAGTCGGTTACGGTACTCAGAAAGCAAAAGATGTGACAGGATCTATCGGGGTTATTACTCCTTCGGAAATTTCAGATTTGCCGGTGTCGAATTTGGGTGCTGCGCTAGCGGGACAGATACCTGGTTTGAGTATCAGTGGTGGTGACAGCCGTCCGGGTGAAGGGGCAACTATGTCTATTCGTCAATCTTTCTCGTATTCTAAAGATGGTGGTAGTACTAATCCGATGGTCATAATCGATGATGTGATTCAGATAGATGCCAACAGCGGTCTTCCGACATTAGAAACTTTCAATGCCCTTGATCCTTCTGAAATTGAAAGTATTTCAGTCCTTCGTGATGCCAGTGCTGCCATTTACGGTTCCCGTGCTTCGCAAGGTGCTATTATTGTAAAGACCAAACGAGGTAAATCAGGAGCTCCCAAAATCAATTATTCAGGTAAATTCGGATTTAATGATGCAGTGGGACATCCTAAAACCTTAAAAGGAGCAGCTTATGGACGTTTTGCCAATTCCTTTAATTTGGCCAATAATAAGATAAGTATGGATCCGGATGGAAACTGGATGAATAAAATTTATAATGAAGCGGAACTGGCGAGATGGATGGCTTGAATTACAATTGGCTGGATGAAGCCTGGTCCGGCGCTTTTACAATGAACCATTCGGTCAATGTAAGTGGCGGTAGCGAGAAAGCTACTTATTTTGCGGGTGCTTCTTACTATACTCAGGGGGCGAATCTTGGAAAACAGGATTATAATAGATGGAACTTCCGTGCAGGTGTGGATATCAAATTGACTTCCGATTTGAAATTTTCTGCAACCATAGCGGGTAACCAGCAGGAAACCACATCGAGTTTTACCAAAGGTTTAAGCAATTTGAACGGTTATGGGGGAACTAAGCCCGGTGAATCCGGTGATTATTTGGTTCTTGCTCATATGCCGAATTATTTGCCATGGGAGATAACATTGGATGATGGTAATACCTATTATACATCTCCTTTGTTGAATAGTTACTCGAGTGCGGGTAATGCAACATCGGGCAATAAAATGAGTACATGGAATTATTTTGCTATGGAGAATAATGACGGTTCTTATTCTACGAATGATAATTTCAGTTATGATGCCAACTTCTCCGTCACTTATGCCGTTCCGTTTATCAAAGGTCTTTCATTCAAGGGAAGCTATGCGTTGAAGCGTAGTGCCAGTGATAGTGAGCAGGCATTTATGCCATTTACGTTGGCTTATCTGAAAGCAAGCGATGCATTGACACCCGGAAATCGTTTTTATAGCGATCATCCGTCTGTTTCCGATTATCAATTAAAAGAATTTACGGGAAGCACTCGTGTGGTATATTCAGACCAGATGGCTAAAAACGAGCAATTGAACTTCTATGTGAATTATGAAGGAAAGTTTGGCAAGCATAGCATTGCCGCCATGGCTGCAGTGGAAAAAATGCAGGCTTATATGCATTCCAAGCGGATGTTGTTTAATAACCCTGACCCGGATGGTTATTTGGGTACTTCGCCAAGTGCGGGAGCGATGGATACAGGTAATTCTATTACATATAAATACAAACAGGGATCTTTGTCTTATTTAGGTCGTGTAAGCTATAATTATGCCGATAAGTATTTGTTCCAATTCCTATTCCGTAGCGATGCTTCCACTAAATTTGCTCCGGCCAATTATTGGGGCTTCTTCCGGGCGTTTCCGTGGGGTGGGTAGCTTCGGAAGAAGAATTTATGAAGAAGTTGCTGCCGTCATGGTTTGAATACATGAAAGTACGTTTCTCATGGGGACGTACCGGTAAAGATAATATCAAAGCATGGGGATGGAAGCAACTCTATTCATTGGATCCTAGTAGAGGATATGGATTCGGTTCTAACGGTGGTATCCTGCAAACGGGTATCAAGCCGGGAGCGACTCCTAATCCTGATGCGCATTGGGATAATACCGATAAATTTAATCTTGGTTTTGATTTGCGTTTCCTCAATAACCGTTTAAGTGCGACTGTGGATGTGTACTATGATATAAACTCTGACATCTTGAATCAGAATATCGGTGGTATCATAGGTACTCCTATTTTTGCAGGAGGTGCTTTGACAGAAGTGAACTTTGGGCGTATTGATGCTTTTGGTAGTGAATTCTCTTTGAATTGGCGCGATAAAATAGATCAGGTGAAATATAATATCGGAGTGAATTTTGGATTTAATGGCAACAGGGTAAGAGAATGGCCCCAGTCTGCTCCGAGTTATATACAGGAAAATTCTGTAAGAGAGGGTGCTTCTACTATATTCCCTACATACGGGTATAAAGTATGGAGAGGTACAAGTTCCGGAGATGGTATTTTACGGAACAGTGATGATATTGAGAATTATTGGAACTATTTATCGGCCAATGCAGAAGCCGCAGGCACTTCTCCGGAATATTTGGGCGTAAAAGATGCCAGTCAGTTAAAACCGGGTATGTTGCTTATCAGGATTTGGGTGGCGTATTGAATGAGGATGGTACGCAGTCGGGGCCCGACGGACGTATTGCCAAGACCCAGGATTATGCCAAACTGAATAAGAGTGGAAAGACATAGGTTTTACCACCAAACTGGGGGCGGAATGGAAAGGTATCAGCTTTAATATGATGATTGCCACTTCATGGGGCGGCTATCGCCAGATTGACGTCAATAAAATCACAACATCCAGTGGGGATATGCTTTGGACACCGGACTCATTCTGGGAAGATATGTTTGATGAAAGAAATAATACGACGGGGAAATATCCTAATTTAGGTTTAGACAACAGAATATCAGGATCAGTGATTGCACCGTCTGATTTTTGGTCTATCAGTACGTTCCGTTGCTATATCCGTAACTTAAGTATCGGTTATACGCTGCCTAAGGCATGGTTGTCACCTTTAAAGATCCAGTCGGCTAAATTAAGTCTGACAGGTAATAATCTATGGGATTTCTATAACCCGTATCCCGATCATTATCGTAATATGTATTGTGGAACAACTTCATTGTATCCTACATTGAGAACGTGGTCGTTGGGAGTAAATGTATCATTCTAAAATTAAAAAGAATCATTGATATGAAAAAGCGCATATTATATACTGTGTTATTGGCAGCCGGATTGGCATTTAGCAGTTGCAGTGACCAGTTCTTGCAGGATATGAATCCGTATGACAGTTATTCACCGGAAAAGACTTTCGGCATCGAATCTAATTTGGACTTATATATTCAGAATGTGTATTATAACTATTTTTATAAGTCGGGTATGACCCCTCCACAGTCATACGGCTTGTCCGGTAACTGGAATGACTATTCAACTTATACGGAGGAGAAATGGGGTATCGAGAAGAAATTTGACGCTTCCAGAAGTTTGAAAAAAGCTACGGACTGTGAAACTTATTTTGGCAGTAATCTGGCTACGAATATAAAGAATGATCCATATAGCCGTATCCGCAGTTGCAATGAAATTCTGGAAGGAGTTGATAAATATGGTCAGGGCTTGTCGGAAGCTGCCATAAAAAAAGCGAAAGGACAGGCTTATTTCTTCCGTGCCATGCAGTTGTTTGATCTGGTACGTGTATACGGAGCTGTTCCTGTGGTAAATAAAGTGCTTATGGCGGCCGACCGTGAGGGAGCTAAAGATTATAATCGTGAAAGTGTGGAAACATGTGTCAACCAGATCTTGAGTGATTTAAAAGAGGCAGCGAATCTGCTTCCCACTCGTAAAGAATGGGGAAGTGACCAGTATGGACGGTTGACCAAGGAAGCTGCATTGGCATACAGAAGCCGCGTGGCGCTGGTATTTGCAAGCCTATCTTTAATGCAGATTGGAATAATACAGGCAGTAAACGCTGGAAAGATGCGTTGGATATTACTCTAGAAGCACAGGCTTTCTTGAGCAGCGAAGGTTATGGTTTGTATGGCAATTCCGCCAAAGACTGGAATGAAATGTTCTACAAGTTTGACAATCAGGAATGTAAGGAGGTGATTATGGTCAAACTGTTGGCTAGCTCTACCTCTAAAAATGATGAACATAGTGGATGGCAGAAAACAATCCGCTTGAAAACAATGGGTGGCAGTGGTTCCGGTTATCATGTTCCTATGGGTATGTTGGATATTTTCCCGATGGCGGATGGTTCCAAAGCTGTAAATGATGACGGTGAGGCGATAAACGGGTACGACCGTTCTTTATTCTTCAAGAATCGTGATCCGCGTTTCTATTACACGTTTACTTTCTCCGGAGCGAAATGGGGATATGATCAGGATGCAGATGCCGTAGTTTGGAATTATCGTTGGAGTGAAACGAAAGAAGATGGTTCTCAGTTGCATTATTACACGGAAAATGAAGGCAGCAGTCCGGCGATAGTACGTAAAATGTCCGATCCGGCTGAAAATAGTGCAAACACATATCAATGGGATGGCACTGATGTATACGAATATCGTTATGCTGAATTGTTATTGAACTTGCAGAATGTTATGCAGCTACGGGGGATATAAGTAATTCAGTGAAAACAATTGGTGAAATTCGTGCCCGTGTAGGTATTCCTGCATCCAATAATTATGGCTTGGGAACGATTACCGATAAGAATGAAGCTATTAAGGCTTGTCTGCGTGAGCGTCAGGTGGAATTAGCTTATGAGGGTAAGCGTTATTGGGATTTATGGCGTTGGATGCTGTATAATGATGATGCAAGTGATAACAATACTACCTGTACTACCTTGGGTATTGAGCCGTTAAATGGTACTGCCCGTGTGGGTAAATATTTACAAGTGAAGGATTATGACGGAAAGGCAGATCCTCTTGTTTCTGTCATTGCTGATTTTGAGCCTGTAGATGTGGATAATGCGGCAGACTTACAAGCCGAAATGAATAGGTTGGGAGAGTTCTGGAGCCAGCACTTTGTTTTACAGGATAGAGAAACTCCGGTAGATAATGTGAATGGTCAGGAAGCAGTAATTTCATGGCAGGAAAACTATTATCTGTCCGGTCTGCCCTCTAATGTATTGAATATGAATCCGTGGTTGGAACAATCAAAAGGATGGTTGGATTATTATGAATCAGAAGGCACATTGGATGCTAGGAAATAATTTAATACGATAGTTTTATATCTGCTAGTTTATTATGACAGATACAAGCATTTTTGAGTACATATCCCCGAAAAGTGCGTCTTGAAAAAGATAATTGTTAAGAAAAAGAGAACGGAATATAAATTCCAACTTACTTATAGCACAGATATAATTTTTTAAGAATAAAGTATGAAAAGAAAAATGTTTTTAGGACTGTGTATGGCTACTTTTATTGCTCCAGTGGCAATGGCCCAGTATCCCCAGTTGACTGAGGAAGCGAAGCAAGCCTACCAGAAAATGATGAGTGAAGAACGTCGCCGCTCTGACGAAGCCTGGGCAAAAGCATTGCCTGTTGTACAGAAAGAAGCGAGAGAAGGTCGTCCGTATATTTCGTGGGCTTCCCGTCCATACGATTTGCCGCAGGCACGAATTCCTGCTTTCCCCGGTGCTGAAGGAGGAGGTATGTACAGTTTCGGCGGTCGTGGCGGTAAGGTGATTACCGTGACTAATTTGAATGACCGTGGTCCCGGTTCTTTCCGTGAGGCTTGTGAGACAGGTGGAGCACGTATCATTGTCTTCAATGTTTCAGGTATTATTAAATTGGAATCTCCCATTATCGTCCGGGCTCCATATGTCACTATTGCAGGACAGACAGCTCCGGGTGACGGGGTATGTATTGCCGGAGAGTCTTTTTGGGTAAATACGCATGATGTAGTGGTACGCCATATGCGTTTCCGCCGTGGCGAAACAAAAGTATGGCATCGTGACGATTCTTTCGGAGGCAACCCGATTGGAAATATCATGATTGACCATTGCTCTTGTACTTGGGGATTGGATGAGAACATTTCTTTCTATCGCCATATGTACGACCCCAGCGAAGGACAATATGAATCAAAAGATCTGAAACTGCCTACCGTAAATGTTACCATACAGAATACTATCTCGGCAAAAGCGCTGGATACTTACAATCATGCATTCGGCAGCACTTTAGGTGGTGAGAATTGTGCATTTATGCGTAACCTGTGGGCAAGTAATTCGGGACGTAATCCTTCCGTCGGTTGGAATGGTGTTTTCAATTTTGTAAACAATGTGGTGTTCAACTGGGTACATCGCTCTTCGGACGGTGGCGATTATACCGCTATGTTCAATATGATAAACAACTATTATAAACCGGGACCGGCCACTCCGAAAGATACTCCTGTGGGGCATCGCATCCTGAAACCCGAAGCGGGACGAAGCAAATTGGATCATAAAGTGTATGGCCGTGTTTATGCTGATGGTAATATTATGGAAGGCTATCCTGCCATTACAGAGGACAACTGCAGGTGGTATCCAGATTGAAACTCAGCCGAATACAGATGGATATACGGAGAATATGCGTAGCAACCGTCCTTTTGAAATGCCGTACATCCGCATTACTTCCGCACATGATGCATACGATTTTGTACTGAAAAATGCAGGTGCCAACATTCCTTGCCGTGATATTGTGGATGAACGTATTGTAGAGGAAGTGAGAACAGGCGTTCCTTATTATGATAAGAAGATGGCCAAGGATGCTAACGGTGATTTGACCGGGCTGGCTCCTAAATCAATGGGAGAAGACGGACAGTTTAAATATCGCCGCTTGCCGAAAGATTCTTATAAACAGGGTATCATCACCGATATCCGCCAGATGGGGGGATATCCGGAATACAAAGGCACTCCGTATGTGGATACGGATGGTGACGGTATGCCCGATGAATGGGAAAAGGCAAATGGCTTGAATCCTAATGATCCTTCGGATGCTAATAAGGACTGTACCGGTGACGGCTATACAAATATTGAGAAATATATTAATGGTATCAGCACTAGAAATTGTATTGACTGGTCTGATTTGAGAAACAATTATGATACATTGGCTTCTAAAGGAAAGTTGATGTAATAAACGGAGGAAAGAAGACAGGATATGATACAAAAGTCAGGTATAATGTTTCTGTTGCTCATGGCGGTAGTCATTACCGCCGGAGCAGTGGATTTGGACCGTGAAGGCCGCGATCCGGCTTACGTGGAATCTATTGTGAAACGTTCGCAGAAGATTGTAGATAAACTGGAGTTGACAGATACCGTTGCCGCCCGTGAAGTGACAACTATCATAGCCAACCGTTATTTTAAACTGAATGACATATACGAAACGCGCGATGCCAAAGTGAAGCTGGCAAAAGAAACCCTGACGGGCGATGCGAAACAAGAAGCCGTTAAAGCTGCCGAAGCTGAAAAGGATGCGGCGCTTTACCGTACTCATTTCGCTTTCCCGGCCGATCTTTCGCTCTATTTGGATGCCAAGCAGATAGATGCAGTGAAAGATGGCATGACTTATGGTGTGGTAATGGTAACTTATAAAGCTACGGTTGACATGATTCCTACCTTGAAAGAAGAAGAGAAAGCGCAGATTATGGCATGGCTTGTTGAAGCCCGTGAATTTGCCATGGATGCTGAAAATTCAAATAAGAAACATGCTGCTTTCGGCAAATACAAAGGCCGGATTAATAATTACCTCTCTAAGCGGGGATATGATTTAGTGAAAGAACGTAAGGCTTGGTATGAACGTATCAAGGCACGTGGAGGAAAGATATAAATTAATGTTTATTGAAAAGCGGAAAAGGAGCTTGCCCGGTGAAACGGTGTCAAGCTCTTTTTTTATGTGCGGATAGAGAGTACAACAGGCTTTCTGTTCCGTCTTTGATATAGAAATACTCGCAATGTGTGTTTGAATCATGTTAAAAGCAGGGTGTTATGTTACGAAGTTATAGAAAAAAATAATAATTTAGCGAACCAAATGAATCAACTAAAGAAACTATTTGCAGTGCAGCATTGACTGCAT
>ENA-OQAZ01000097-OQAZ01000097.1-human-gut-metagenome-genome-assembly--contig:-NODE-97-length-42907-cov-2.733403_pt1 | contig 42907 bp, 66 predicted proteins | sample MGYA00242737_ERZ504531 | MGnify/ENA primary metagenome ERZ504531 (study PRJEB26092, sample SAMD00036244) | human gut metagenome | host: Homo sapiens | study: EMG produced TPA metagenomics assembly of... | reverse complement strand
GCTGCAAGCTGCCCGGTACCGTCGCTACAGTGGATTACGCTCCAAGGAGATGGCAACCACGACGGGATGCGGAAGGGCTTCGGCGAGATGTGCAGCAGGATCTTTGCCCGGGGCATCAACCTGACGGCCCGCGTCGTGCCGGGCGGCAACCACAGCGAAGCCAGCTGGGAAAAGCAGCTGCCCTTTGTGTTCCACACCCTGATGTACGAGCTTGATTGAACCAAACTGAGGAGGAAAGCATATGGAGATGCAGTATTTCAAGGAATACAGCCCGGCGCTGGGCCGGGAGATGGAGTGCAAAGTCTACGGACACGGGGGACGGCCCATGCTGTACATCCCCTGTCAGGACGGCCGCTTCTTCGACTTCGAGGACTTCCACATGGCCGACACCCTTGCACCCTGGATCGAGTCGGGCCAGCTCATGGTCATGTCCATCGACACGCTGGACAAGGAGACCTGGTCGGACACCAATGGCGACCCCTACTGGCGCATCCGCCGGTATGAGCAGTGGCTGCATTATATCGTGGATGAGGCTGTCCCAAGCTGCACTATCTGTCCAAGGAGCGCAACGGCTGGGATGACCTGCCCGGCGTCATCGCCTTCGGCTGCAGCTCGGCGCGACCCATGCGGTCAACCTTTACCTCCGCTGGCCCGACATCTTCTGCGGCTGTCTGGCCTCAGCGGCATCTACACCGCCCACTACGGCTTCGGCGACTACATGGATGAGCTGGTGTATATGAACTCTCCCGTGGACTATATGCGCAACTTCCCGAGGATCACCCCTATATGGAGCTGTACCGGAACCAGAAGGCGGTCATCTGCTGCGGTCAGGCGCCTGGGAGCAGCCGGACACCACCTGGTACCTCAAGCGCATCTTCGAGGCCAAGCACATCCCCATCTGGGTGGACCTGTGGGGCCACGACGTCAAGCACGACTGGGATTGGTGGTATAAGCAGGCGGCCTATTACATGCCGTATGTGCTGGGAGAGTAACTCCTCCAGTCGCCTATGGCGACAGCCTCTCAGAGGGAGCTGGCACGGCGTAAGCCGTGACGGAAGGAGTCTTTATAGAGGAAAGAGGAATCGTAAACACCATGCAGAATTTTATCTTATCTCGCCCAACTTCCCCACCAACTACTGGCAGTTCTGCCGGGAGCTGAAGAACAACGGCATGAACGTGCTGGGCATCGGCGACCAGCCCTACGATGAGCTGAAGCCGGAGCTGAAGGACAGCCTGAACGAGTACTACAAGGTGGGCAGTCTGGAAAACTACGACGAGGTCTACCGCGCCGTGGCCTTCTTTGCATTCAAGTATGGCCGCATCGACTGGCTGGAGTCCAACAATGAATACTGGCTGGAGCGGGACGCAGCCCTGCGCACCGATTTCCACATCACCTCCGGCTTCCAGACCTCCGATATGCCCCGCATCAAGTACAAGAGCAAGATGAAGGAGTATTACCAGAAGGCCGGCATCGCCACCGCACGCTACCACATGGTGGACGATTACGAGGGCTGCCGGAAGTTCATCGACGAGGTGGGCTACCCGGTGGTGGTAAAGCCGGATAACGGCGTGGGCGCATCCGATACCCACAAGCTGTCCAGCGACGAGGACCTGAAAAAGTTCCTCGTGCAGAAGACGGCCCATCACCCGGATGTGGAGTACATCATGGAGGAGTTCGTCCGGGCCGAGGTGAACAGCTACGATGCCATCATCGATGCCAACGGCAACCCCATCTTTGAGGCCGGCAACGTCAGCCCCATGTCCATCATGGATATCGTCAACGACAACGACAACTCCATCTACTACATCATCAAGGACCTGCCCGAGGACACCCGCGCTGCAGGCCGTGCCGCCGTCAAGAGCTTTGGCGTGAAGAGCCGCTTCATCCACTTTGAGTTCTTCCGCATGACCGAGAATCAGGCCAGCATGGGCAAAAAGGGCCAGATCGTGGCGCTGGAGGTCAACATGCGCCCCTGCGGCGGCTTCACTCCGGATATGATCAACTTTGCCCGCTCCACCAACGTGTATAAGATCTGGGCCGATATGATCGCCTTTGGCGGCACCGATATGCCGGTGGGCGAGCACTTCTACTGCCCGTTTGCAGGCCGCCGCGACGGCAAGCACTTTGTGTACAGCCACGAGCAGATCATGCAGAAGTACCAGCAGAACATGCGCATGGTGGACCGCATGCCGGACGCGCTGAGCGGCGCCATGGGCAACCAGATGTACGTTGCCACCTTCTCCACCCGCGAGGCATGGAGCAGTTCTACGCCGACGTGCTGGCCACCACCGATGCCACGAATGCCGCAGCTCAGAAGGAACTGAGCAGCATTCTGGCTCTGGGCGAGCCGGAGACCGCCCCGGCGGAAAAGCCCGCCGCTCCTGCCGCTAAAAAGGCACGCACCACAAAGAAAAAGTAAGAATACGCTCAAAAAGCCCCGGAATGGCGTGCCCGTCCCGGGGCTTTTCGTTGTCCCTTTCTGCAAAGTGTGCTATACTGTTGCCAGACATTTTATTGGGAACGAGGTACATCTATGAAAATTCCTGCAAACGGCTTCACCCACGCCGGCAAGTTCCACGCCGACGATGTGTTTGCCACTGCCCTGCTGCAAATTTTGCGCCCGGACATCAAGATCACCCGCGGCTTTGTGGTGCCGGACGGCTTTGACGGCATCGTGTACGATGTGGGCTTTGGTATGTTCGACCACCATCAGGAGCCGCGGGAGTGCCGCCCCAATGGCGTGCCCTATGCGGCCCTCGGCCTGCTGTGGCGGGTGCTCGGCCCCGGCCTTGTGGGTGAGCGTCAGGCCCGGCTTATTGACGAGAACTTCATCCAGCCGCTGGACCTCAACGATAACACCGGCGAGCAGAACAGCCTGTGCGATGCCATTGGCTTTTTTAACCCGGTGTGGGACTCCAAAGAGGATCAGGACACCTGCTTTTTCAAGGCGGTGGCCGTGGCAAAGCAGATCTTGGAAAACCAGATCGCCAGCGCCAACGCCGTGAACCGCGCCGACGAAAAGGTGCAGCAGGCTTACAAAAACTCCCGGGACGGCATCGTGGTGCTGCCCTGCTATCTGCCGTGGAAGAACGGCCTGTACAAGACGGACGCGTTGTTCGTGGTCTACCCCAGCCAGCGCGGCGGCTGGAGCGCCCAGTGTGTCACCGACCACAAGACCAAGCGCCCCAAGCTCCCCTTCCCCCAGAGCTGGCGGGCCAGCCGCAGGAGGTCATTGAGCAGAAGAGCGGCATCCCGGGCATCAGCTTCTGCCACGCCAGCCGCTTCCTCATCACCGCCAAGGATAAGGAAACTGCCCTTGCCGCCTGCCGTCAGGTGTTAAAGAACAATGGCCGCATCTGAGCCGTGCGCCCGGCCAAAGCCCGCCTTTGTGTATATGGTGCGGTGTACCGGCGGTACGCTGTACACCGGCTGGACCACCGACCCTGCCGCCCGCCTGCGCGCACACCAGAGCGGACGCGGCGCAAAATACACCCGTGCCAGAGGGGCCGGGGGTTTTGCCTATCTGGAACTGTGCGCGGATAAGCGCGCCGCCCTGCGGCGGGAGTATGCCCTCAAGCAGCTGCCCAAGGCCCAGAAGGAACTGCTGTGCGCCGCATGGACGGCGGCGGGCGGGCCCTTTGCCGGCGCATAAGGCCAAAACGAAACCCGGGACTCTTTCAGGGCCAGACGGCTCACGAAAGGGTCCCGGGCTTTTTGTTTTTGCGGTGTGAATTCTTTCCGTGTGCTGTAGTCCGCACATGCCTCCGGACAGGCTGCATGTGCCCCGAATATATACTGTGTAAATGCATAAAATATGAATATATTCTGCAAATAACGCATAAAGATGCAACATGAACGAAAAACGGGTGCCGGAAGCAAAAAAGGTTTGTATGGTTTTGTTATTGACGAAAAAACAGCGCGGCGTATAATAAAAGCATCAACCGAAACGCAACGGAAGAGGATGCGAAGGGAAAGTGCGCATCAGAAAACAAAAGTGTATTTTTATGAAAAAGGAGCGTCACCTATGAAAAAGGAAAACATCAAAAAAGTCGTGCTGGCATACTCCGGCGGTCTGGACACCTCCATCATCATTCCCTGGCTGAAGGAAAACTACAACAACTGCGAGGTCGTCGCTGTCTCCGGTGACGTGGGTCAGGGCACCGAGCTGGACGGTCTGGAAGAAAAGGCCAAGGCTACCGGCGCTTCCAAGCTGTACGTGCTGGACCTGAAGAAGGACTTTGTGGAGAACTACATCTTCCCCACCCTGAAGTTCGGCGCGAAGTACGAAGATTACCTGCTGGGCACCAGCTTTGCACGTCCCTGCATCGCAAAGGCTCTGGCTGATATCGCATCAAGGAAGGTGCAGATGCCATCTGCCACGGCTGCACCGGTAAGGGCAACGATCAGGTGCGTTTTGAGCTGACCCTCAAGGCCCTGTGCCCCGATATGGCCATCATTGCTCCGTGGCGTGAGTGGATATCAAGAGCCGTGACGAGGAGATCGACTACGCGAGGCTCACCACATCCCCCTGAAGATCAACCGCGAGACCAATTACTCCAAGGATAAGAACCTGTGCACCTGAGCCACGAGGGTCTGGATCTGGAGAGCCCCGCCAACGAGCCCCAGTACAACAAGCCCGGTTTCCTGGAGCTGGGCATCAGCCCCGAGCAGGCTCCCGATGTTCCCACCTATGTGACCATCCACTTTGAAAAGGGCATCCCCACCGCCGTGGACGGCAAGGAGATGGGCGCTGTGGAGCTGGTGGAGCACCTGAACAAGCTGGGCGGCGAGAACGGCATCGGCCTGCTGGATATCGTGGAGAACCGTCTGGTGGGCATGAAGAGCCGCGGCGTCTATGAGACCCCCGGCGGTGCCATCCTGTACAAGGCCATCAATGTTCTGGAGACCATCACTCTGGATAAGGAAAGCTCTCACTTCAAGGCTCAGCTGGCCCAGAAGTATGCCGATATCGTTTACAACGGCCAGTGGTTCACCCCGCTGCGCGAGGCTCTGGATGCCTTTGCCGACAGTCTGGAAAAGACCGTTACCGGCGATGTGAAGCTCAAGCTCTACAAGGGCAACATGATCAACGCAGGTGTCACCTCTCCGTACACCCTGTACGACGAGCAGACCGCTTCCTTCGGTGAGGACGAGGACTACAATCAGGCTGATGCAACAGGCTTCATCAACCTGTTCGGCCTGTCCATCAAGGAGCGCGCAAAGCTGTCCAAGAACTGGCCGGAGGTCAAGTAAGCAGCTATAACATCTTCCCTTTCGTGTGTTTTCACACTTTCACACGGAAGTTCCATCCAACCGGCATCGTTGCCGGCGGCACCGCCGCAGGAGCGTTTTCCCCTGCGGCGGCTTTGCCGTTTTTAGAAGAAATTGACGAACCCTCTCAGTCAAACCCTGACGGGTTTGCCAGCTCTCCCGAAGGGCGAGCTTTATGCGCAGTTCGGCAAAGCCGTTCTTCAAGTGGGGAAGCTCTTGCTTTTCGCAGGCAGAAGAAAAGCTCCCCCCTCGGGGGAGCTGGCACGGCGCAAGCGTGACTGAGAGGTTCGTACCCCAAAAATCTAGCTCCCCTGCGGGGGAGCTTTTTTCGATAACAGCGAGGAACAACCAATGGAACCTTTGAAAATCGGCAATATCATCCTGCCGCACCGGGCGGTGTTCGGCCCGATGGCGGGCTTTACGGATGCACCCTGCCGCCGCCTGATGGCCCAGCATGGTGCAGGCTTTACTGTGAGCGAAATGGTGTCCAGCCGGGCGCTGGTGTACGGCGACCACAAGACGGTGAGCCTGCTCAAGGCCGAACCCAACGGTGCACCCTATGGCGTGCAGATCTTTGGCGAAGTGCCCGAGATCATGGGCGAAGCCACCGCCGCCATCGAACAGTACGAGTTCGACTTTGTGGATATCAACATGGGCTGTCCGGCCCCCAAGATCGTGTCCGGCGGCGCAGGCAGCAAGCTGATGCTGGACCCGGACCGCTGCGGGCGCATCGTGGAGCAGGTTGTGGCAAATACAAAACGGCCTGTCACCGTGAAAATGCGCAAGGGCTGGGATGCCGACCACATCACTGCAGTGGAGTGTGCCAAGGCCTGTGAGCAGGCCGGCGCAGCCCTCATTGCGGTGCATGCCCGTACCCGGGAGCAGATGTACACCCCCGGCATCGACCGGAGATCATTGCCCGGGTGAAGGATGCCGTCAGAGTGCCGGTGCTGGGCAACGGCGACATCCACTCGGCAGAGGATGCGGTGGAGATGATGCAGGCCACCGGCTGTGACGGCGTGATGATCGCCCGGGGCGCGCTGGGCGACCCGTGGCTCTTTGAGCGGGTGAACGCCGCCATTGAAGGCCTGCCTGCACCCAAGGCACCCAACCTGCAGGCCCGCATGAATGCGCTGCGCCGTCAGGTGGAGGAGATGGTGGAGCAGAAGGGCGAGTTCGTCGCCATGCCGCAGGCCCGCTCTCAGACCATGCACTATATGAAGGGGCTGAAAGGTGCGGCCAATCTGCGCCGCTACTGCTGCACCCTGACCCATCTGGAAGATCTGGACGAGCTGATCGATGCTGTTTTGAAGAGCAGCGCAAAGCGGGCATCGACCCGGACGACGTGCGCGAGGTGCCGTTTCCGTAAGGGGAATATTACTGCTGCCGGGTCAGCTCATCCAGATTCTGGGTGTAACAGGGCAGACAGTGCTCTATGAACCAGTCGGCTTCCGGGCAGTGCATGGCCTGCAGGGCCGCTTTCTGCTGGGCCAGCGCCGCGTCAAACTCGTGGTTGCCGCTGCGCTGCTCCTCCATGCATTTGATGAGGGCGCTCAGCCGGTCGGCGGCCTTCAGCAGGCGCTTTTCCTCGGCGGTGAGCAGTTCCCCGGAGATGAACGGGGACAGCTCTTCGCTCAACTCGTCCGGCAGAAGGCCGGTCATGCAGCGCACGCTCTCGGTTTCCAACGCCCTGTAGGCATCCCGCAGTGGGGCTGCTGTACTTGACCGGTGTGGGCATGTCGCCGGTAATGATCTCCGGCGCGTCGTGGTACAGAGCCGCCACTGCTACCGTTTTGGGGCGGCAGGGCGTGCCGGTGTACCGCCGTGCGATCAGGCAAAGCATGTGGGCCAGCAGGGCGGTATCGCAGGTGTGCTCGCTGAGAGATTCGGCCCGGGTGGAGTGCATCAGGCTCCAGCGGGTAATGTATTTCATGCGCGCCAGCAGGGCGCTGAACGGGTACAGCATGGCAGCTTCCTCCTTTTTTTTCCAACATACCTGTCCGGCAGAGCGTTGTCAAGCCCTTTTTTCTGCGCAGTGTTCGTGCTATACTAAAATAAACCAACTTTCTGCCGCTTTGGCAGAGAAAAGAGGAAACCATGGAGCGGTCTGGTACTGCCCGGCAGCCGCAGCTGCTGGGACAAAAAAAGGATAAATTCTGGCTGACGGTGGGCCTGTGTGCCCTCACGGCGGCCCTGTTCTTTCTGCCGTTTTATATCATCGACGGCGGCTTTTTCCACTATGCAGGCGATTTCAACAGCCAGCAGATCAGCTTTTACCGCTATATGAACGGCTTTATCAAAGGCGCAGGCTACCCGGACAGTGCGTTCACCTCGGTGCACAATACCTTCTCATGGGCTACCGACTTGGCAGCGGCGTGATGAACGCCTATTCGTTCTACCTGTACGGCTCGCCGTTCTTCTGGTTCTCGCTGCTCTTCCCGCAGGGGTGGCTGCCCTACCTCATGGTACCGCTGCTGGTGCTCAAGTTTGCCGTGGCGGGCGGCGGTGCGTACCTGTATCTGCGCCGCTACGTCAAAAATATCGACTACGCCATGCTGGGAGCCTGCCTGTATACCTTCTCCGGCTTTACGGTATACAATGTGTTCTTCAACCACTTTGTAGATGTGGTGGCGCTGTTCCCGTATCTGCTGTGGTCGCTGGACGAGGCCCTTTACAACGACCGCCGCAGCTGGTTTGCGTTCTGGGTGGCGGTGAACCTTGTCAACAACTACTTCTTCTTCATCGGTCAGGTGGTATTTCTGGCCATCTACTTCATCTGCAAGCTCAGCACAAGGGACTTCCGTCTCACTGCAAAAAAAGTTCGGGCTGCTGGCCTTTGAAAGCCTGCTGGGCGCTGCCATGGGCAGCATCCTGCTGGTGCCTGCGGTGCTCTCCATTTTGCAGAACCCGCGCACCATCGACCTTTCCTCCGGCTGGGGCTTTCTGACCTACAGCAAGGTGCAGCAGTACCTTGCAATTCTCGTCAGCTGGATCATGCCGCCGGATTCTCCTTACCTCACATCCATCTGGTCGGAGGGCGTGATCAAGTGGACCAGCATGTCGGCCTATCTGCCGCTGTGCAGTCTGGCCGGTGCCGTGCCTACTGGAAAGCAAAGTGCGGCGACAGTAAAAAGCGCATCGTGGCACCTGCGCCGTGTTCGCACTGGTGCCCATCCTGAACAGTGCGTTCTACGCCCTCAATTCCAGCTACTATGCGCGCTGGTACTATATGCCGGTGCTGGTGCTGGCCGCAATGACCGTGAACGCGCTGGAAGACCACAACACCGATCTGGACAGCCCGGCCCGCGGCATCAGCTGGCTGATGATCGCCACGGTGGCCTTTGCGGTGGTGCCGGTGCAGGACAGCGACACCGGCAGCTGGTCGTTCGGCGTGCTCAAGAACCCCGGTCAGTACTGTGCGGTGCTGGGCTTTGGCCTGCTGGGCCTGCTGTTGTACCGCTATCTCTGCCAGAAGTGGCGGGGCGACAGCCGCTTTGCCCAGCGCCTGACGGCGGCAGTGCTGGCGTTTGCCTTCCTGTTCAGCGTGGTGCACATCGGCATTGGCAAATTCGGCCAGTGGTATACCGACAGCGACCTTGTGAAGCAGGACACCAACGCCCTGCTGTTGAAAAACGACCTGCCCGAAGGCGATTATCGCGTGGATACGTACAAGATCCACGACAACATCGGCATGTGGCTGGATAAGAGCTGCCTGCAGTATTTTGGCAGCACGGCAGCCCCCAGCATCCTCAGCTTCTACCCGGCGCTGGGGGTCAAGCGGGATGTGCGCAGTGAGCCGGAGCTTTCCAATTATGCACTGCGGGGCCTTTTGAGTGTGGAGTACCTTATCACCACGCCGGAAAAGCAGACCGACTTTGAAAACGAAGCCGACGACGGCTGGGAATATGCTTTGCAAAGGACGGCTATGCGGTCTACCGCAACACGAACTACGTGCCCATGGGCTTTGCCTATGATTATTACCTCACCCAGACCGAGTACGAAGAAACAGCCAAGGTCATCCGCGCAAACCTCCTGATGCGTGCACTGGTGCTTACCGACGAGGATGCTGCAGTCTACGGCAAGTACCTTACCCATCTGCCGGAAGGCAGACGGGAGGAGCTGTACTATGAGTCCTACGTGCAGGACTGCCGCGAGCGCCGTGCCACGGCTGCCAGTGTGTTCCAGATGAACAATTCGGGCTTCCACGCCGAGATCACGCTGGAAAAAGAGAACCTCGTGTTCTTCTCCGTGCCTTACGATGACGGCTTTACGGCCTATGTCAACGGGCAGGAGGCCGACATCGTGGAGGTGGACGAGGGATTGATGGCTGTGCTGTGCCCGGCAGGTGAAAACAGCATCGAATTTGTCTACCAGCCGACGGCATCCGGCTGAGCCGTGCGCTGACTTTGGGCGGCATTATGGTATGGCTGGCGTACACGGCGTACTTCGTCTGGCGCAAGCGCCGTACAAAGCGGGCCTGATGCACGGAAGAATGACTTTGTGCTGCAGAAAAAAGAAATTTTTGAAATTTCCTCTTGACTTTATGCCAATAAAGCGTATAATGCAATCAAACCGATGAGGCGGAAGAGAACCTGCACAGCGCATCTTCAGTGAGCCCGGACAGTGAAAACGGGCGAGAGCGGGGCAGAGCTTCGTGGGCCGCCGAGGGCCGGGCAAATGGGCAGCAAGCCTTAGTAGCTTTGGACGGAAGTCTCCGTTACAGGACAGGGGAGTGTTGGCTCTCCGTGAGAGGCTCTGCAGTTTGCAAAGCAGGGCAAGCAAGGTGGCACCGCAGAATCGAACTTTACCGATCCTGTCCTTGTGGATAACACACAGGGACAGGGTCGTTTTTATTTGTAAGACCCGTCCCGCAAGGGGAGCGGGTCTTTTACTTTTGCCGCCCGCTCCGGGAAAGGAGTTTGCTATTATGAAAAACGTTACCATGATCTCCCGCCGCAGCTTCCTCAAGGCCGCTATGGCTGCTTCTGCCGTTTCTGCACTGGCATTCACCGGCTGCGGCGGCTCCGCTTCCAGCACCGTGGCTGCATCTTCCACCGCTTCTTCCGCTGCCGCTTCCGCAGCAGCGGAGGGCGGCCAGACCTTCAAGGTGGGCATCGTCAACTATGTGGATCATGCTTCCCTCAACCAGATCGTGGAATCTGTGGAGAGCCGTCTGGATGAGCTGGGGGGCAGAGAAGGGCGTTACCTTCGACTACGCCGACTACTACGCAAATGCACAGGCTGACCAGTCCAACCTGAACCAGATCGGTGCCGACTCGTAGGGGACGGCGTGGATGTGATCGTGGCTGTGGCTACCCCCACCGCCGCAACCATGCTGGCCGCTGTGGAGGATACCGATATCCCCGTTGTCTACTCTGCTGTCACCGACCCCGCCGCTGCAGGCTTTGACGGCGAGGAGAACATCACCGGCACCTCCGACGCACTGAACACCGAGGCCATCATGAAGCTGATCACCGCTGTCAACCCGGATATTGACACCATTGGCCTGCTGTACGACCTGAGTCAGGATGCCTCCACCCAGGCCATTGCCGATGCCAAGGCTTTCTGTGATGCCAACGGCATCAAGTACATTGAGAAGAACGGCACCACCACCGCTGAGGTGCAGATGGCGGCTGAGGCTCTGATCGCCGCCGGTGTCAAGGCCGTGTTCACCCCCACCGACAACACCGTGATGACCGCAGAGCTGTCCATCTACGAGACCTTTACCGAGGCAGGCGTGCAGCACTACACCGGTGCCGACAGCTTTGCACTGAACGGGGCTTTTGTGGGCTACGGCGTGGATTACGTCCAGCTGGGCGAAGCCACTGCCGACATGGTGGCAGAGATCCTCTGCGACGGAAAGACTACCGCAGACCTGCCGTACCAGACCTTTGACAACGGCATCGTCACCATCAACACCGAGACCTGCGAAGCGCTGGGCCTTGACCTCGACACCGTGAAGGAGGCCTTCAAGCCCTACTGCACCGAGATCGTGGAAGTGACCACCGCAGAGAACTTCTCTTAAAAAAGTTATCCTCTCAGTCAAAACCTGACGGTTTTGCCAGCTCCCCCGCAGGGGGAGCTTTTGGCGGCTTTAGGAAAAGTTTTCGATTCAATTGCAAAGTGTGCAGCTTTGCCAGAGGCTCTCCCTTTGGGAGAGCTGGCGCGTAAGCGCCTGAGAGGGCGAGGACGCCGCCCACAGCGCCGCGCTTTCGCAGAAAGCGGCGCTGCAAATGCCGTTTTCCGTCACGACCCTACTCGTGAAAAGGGGATTCAGAAAAGCCCGCAGGCTTTTCTGAATTCCGAATAAAAACCCAATTCCGCTGAATATGGCCAGAGCGCAAGCGGAGGCCATTTTAAATCGTCCAATCAAAAAGAAACATAAAAGGAGCACACACATGCTGGCGAGTATCTTTTCGCTCAACGTCCTACAGACGGCGCTGGAACTGGGCTGTATCTATGCCCTGGTGGCGCTGGCACTGTTCCTGAGCTATTCCATCCTGAACATCGCAGACCTTTCCACTGACGGCTGCTTCACGCTGGGCTGCGCCGTGGCCTGTCAGGTAGCACTGACCGGCCACCCCATTCTGGCCCTGTTCGCAGCCATGGCGGCAGGTGTGTGCTCCGGCTTTGTTACGGCTTTTCTGCAGACCCGCCTTGGCGTGGAGAGCATCATGGCAGGCATCATCGTCAACACCGGCCTTTACACCATCAATCTGGCCGTGATGGGCTTTTCCTCCACCATGTCGCTGGTCAAGACCGACACTGTTTTCTCGCTGGCAAAGGGCTCACTGAACTTCCTTGGCGGCTGGTATAAGCTGGCCATCGCGCTGGCCATGATCCTGCTTGCCGGTGCGGCGATGCTGGGCTTTCTGGGCACCGGCTGGGCCTGTCCATCCGCGCCACCGGTGACAACGCTGCCATGGTGCGTGCTTCCAGCATCAACCGGCTTTCACCATTACGGTGGGCCTGTGCATTTCCGGCGCATTGTGCGCCCTCTCCGGCGGCCTGCTGGCACAGTATCAGAAGAGCTGCGATATCAATGTGGGCACCGGCATGGTGACTATCGCACTGGCCTCCCTCATCATCGGCGAGACCCTGCTTGGTAAGCGCACCATGCTGCGCCGGATCATCGGCGTGGTGTTCGGCAGCTGCCTGTACCGTTTTATCGTGGCTGTGGCCCTGCGCTTCAATGTGCCTGCCGCCGCCATGAAGCTGGTGTCCGCCATCATCGTGGCCATCGCCATTTCGATGCCGGCCATCAAGGAAAAAATCGCCTTTGAGCAGCGCAAGCATGGGGCCTGCCGCCGCCGCGTGACCACCGGCAAGGAGGGAAAGTAAGATGGAAATGCTTCAGCTGAACGATCTGCACAAGACTTTCAACCCCGGCACGGTCAATGAAAAAGTGGCCCTGAACGGTGTCAGCCTGCACATGGAAGCCGGGGACTTTGCCACCATCGTGGGCTCCAACGGCGCGGGCAAATCCACCTGTTCAACGCCATCACCGGCGGCTTCATCGCGGATGAGGCAGCATCCTGCTGGGCGGACAGGATATCACCTTTGCGCCGGAGCACCAGCGCAGCAAGGTCATCGGCACCTGTTTCAGGACCCGCTCAAGGGCACGGCACCCAACATGACCATTGAGGAAAACCTTGCGCTGGCCTATCTGCGTGCCGGCACCGCGCCCCACGCCATCTTCTCCCGCATCTCCCGCAAGGACAAGGAAGTGTTCCGCGAAAAGCTGGCGCTGCTGGATATGGGCCTTGAGGACCGCATGAAGCAGCCGGTGGGACTGCTTTCCGGCGGCCAGCGGCAGGCGCTGACCCTGCTCATGGCAACGCTGGTCACCCCCAAGTTGCTGCTGCTGGACGAGCACACCGCCGCGCTGGACCCCGCCACCGCCGAAAAGGTGCTGGAGCTGACCAAGAGCATCGTGCCGAAAAGAAGATCACCTGCCTGATGGTCACCCACAATATGCATCAGGCACTGGAGCTGGGCAACCGCACCCTGATGATGGATTCCGGACGCATCGTCTTTGACGTGAAGGGCGAGGAACGCAGCCGGATGACCGTGGACGACCTGCTTGAAAAGTTCCGCGAGAACGCAGGCAAGAATCTGGATAACGACCGCATCCTGCTGAGTAAAGTGGAAAAGTGACCCGGACAGAAAAGCACAGCCCCGACAGACCATGCAGTCTGCCGGGGCTGTATTTTTGCGGGGAAGTGCACCGTAGGGAAAAGCGGTTCCCCCTGAAACAGCAAATCCCCCCTGCGCAGATGCACAGAGGGGATTTTAAATATCAGAAATTACTGAACGTATTCAACCGTGTACTCGAAGCCGTACTCTTCCTGCAGCTTCTTCACCTCGGCCTCGCAGTCCTCGATGAAGGTGGGGGCGTAGACGGAAGCGCCATTGTGGGCCTTCTTGTAGTCCTCAACGATCTGCTGCAGCTTTGCCCAGCCCTCGTTGGCCTTGTTCTGGTCGATGCTGTCGGGGAAGTTGATGATGAACTCGCGGTGCTTAGGAATACGTGCTTTCATGGTAGGTTCTCCTTATAACAGTTTGGATTTTGATTGTTGATTTATACAGAAGCACAGAGAAAAACCTGTGCAACTTGCGAAAAACGGATCACAGCCCGTATACCCGGCGGGCATTTTCGGCTGTGGTGCGGAACACCTCTTCGGCAGAGATGCCCCGCAGCTGGGCGATATACTCGCCCACATAGCGGATGAGGGAGCTGTCACAGCGGGTGCCGCGCACCGGCTCCGGTGCCATGTAGGGGCAGTCGGTCTCCAGCACGATGCTTTCCAGCGGCAGGGCGCTGATGGCTTTTGCCGCCCGCTTGGCACCCTTGAAGGTACACGCCCCGCCAAAACCGATGAACAGTCCCTGCTTTGCCAGCCACACTGCGTCGTCGGCACTGCCGGAATAGCAGTGGACGATGCCCTTGGGCTGGTATTTTTTCAGCAGGGCGTAAACGTCGGCGTGGGCGTTGCGGTCGTGCACGATGATGGGCTTGTCCAGTTCCAGTGCCAGCCGGATGTGCGCCTCAAACATGGCCAGCTGGGCATCCTTGGGCACAGGCCAGTGGTAGTCCAGCCCGCACTCCCCCACAGCTACCACCTTGGGGTCCTCGTAATACGGGGCCAGAGCGCGCATCTCTGCGGCCCAGTCCCCGCCGTACACCGAGACCGTAGGAGCCGGGCCTTCCTCGCCGCAGTCGGCGGCGGGCAGCAGGCTTTCCGGATGGATGCCAACAGCTGCCACCACCCACGGGTAGCGGTGCGCCAGCTCCAGCACTTGGTGCATCCCCGGAGTGGGTGGCCTGTTCACACACGCCCACCACGCCCTTGCCGGGCAGGCTGCCCAGCAGGAAATCGCGGTCTGCGTCAAAAGCGCGGGCACTGTAGTGCGCGTGGGTGTCAAAAATGGGGCCGGTCATTTGCCCTCCTTTTTGGCGGGGGCCTTGTTCACCAGCCAGATGCCAACACACACGAACACCAGCGCCGCCAGATACTGCCAGCGGAACAGGGGTTCGCCGTTGAGCACGGCGCTCAGCAGCACGTTGACCACCGGGTTCACGAAGCCAAAGATGGCAATGCGGCTGACCGGGTTGTTCTTCATCAGCAGGGCCCACAGCACATAGCCTGCCCCGCAGATGAAGGCCAGATACAGCATGACCACCACCGCCAGTGCGCTCTGCACATGGAGACTGCCGCCCAGCACAGTGCCCAGCACGAACAGTGCCAGACCGCCCACGAACAGGTTGATGAAGCAGACGGCAAAGCTGTCTGCTTTTTTGGTCACGGATTTGTTCCACGGGCCGGACAGGGTAAAGATGATGGTAGCAGCCATCATGCAGAACACGCCCCAGCCGCTGCCGCTGCCGTGGTTGCCAGCGTGCCGATGAGCACGCCCGCAAAGCCGATGACACAGCCAGCGTTTTGGCAGGGGTCATGCGGTCGCGTTGCCGTAGATGAAATGGGCAAAGATCACGCCTAGAAAGCTCTGGGTGCTGTTCAGGATGCCGCCAAAGGCACCGGTGAGCATGGCAACAGCGATGTAATAGAATGCGTACTGGGTCGTGGTCTGCCACAGGCCCAGAGCACAGCACTCCGCTGCTACTTTGCCGCGGGGAAACTTGGGCAGGCGGCTCTGCAACAGAACACTGCCCAGAAGCACCAGAAAGCTGCCCAGCATGAACCGCACACCGGCAAAGCAGAAGATGGAGGCGGTGTTGCCGGTCTCAATGGAGAACAGCCGGTAGCCCAGCTTGATGAAGGGGAATGCCGAACCCCACAGCACATTGCAGAAGATGGCCAGCAGCACGGCAAACACCGGCGTGCCGAAGATCTTATCCAGCCATTCCGCGCGGGAAAGCGTTTTGTTTTCCTGCATGGCGGCTCAGTGGATGCGGCTGCCTACGGGAGTGTCGTCGCCATAGAATGCAATGGAGCAGCCGCCGTCGGCGGTATCAGCAGCAAAGATCATGCCCTCGCTGACATACTTGCCCTTCATCATGGGGCGAGGTGCCAGATTGCACACAATGCCGATCTTCTTACCAATCAGGTCTTCCGGCTTGAACCACTTTGCAATGCCGGACAGGATGCAGCGCTCCCGCTCGCCGTCGAACACGGTCAGGTGCAGCAGCTTCTTGCTCTCCTTCAGGTTCTCGCAGGCGCGCACCTCGGCCACGCGCAGCTCCACCTTGCAGAAGGTGTCAAAGTCGATCTCTTCCTCGTGGGTAAAGTCCACGGTGCTCTCCTCGGCGGGGGCGGCAGCCTTCTTCTCCGCTTCAGCCTTGGCCTTGTTGGCAGCTTCGGCAGCGGCCTTGCGCTTCTCGTCCTCTTCCTTCAGGTGGGCAATTTCCTTTGCCACATCGATGCGGGGGAACAGTGCCTCGCCCTTGTGCACGGTGTAGGTCTCCTGTACGCCGTAGGTGGTCTTGGTCAGGTCCAGAGCAGACGCGTCCAGACCCAGCTGCTCCATCATCTTGGGGGCAGTGGTGGGCAGGTAGGCGTTCAGCAGGATGCCGCACACGCGCAGTGCCTCGCACAGGTGGTACAGCACGCTCTCCAGACGGGCCTTGTTGGCCTCGTCCTTGGCCAGCGCCCAGGGAGCGGTCTCGTCGATGTACTTGTTGGCGCGCTGGATGACCGCAAAGATCTCCATCAGGCCTGCGGGATGGTCAGGCTGTCCATGTCGGCCGTGACCTTGGCGGTCAGCTCGTTGACCATGGTCTCCAGCTCGGTGTCAATGGCTTCGGTACCGGCCACATTGTGCACGGTGCCGCCGAAGTACTTCTCGCACATAGCGACCGTGCGGCTGAGCAGGTTGCCCAAATCGTTCGCCAGATCGCTGTTGATGCGGGTGATCAGGGCTTCGTTGGTGAACATGCCATCGTTGCCGAAGGGAATCTCACGCAGCAGGAAGTAGCGGATGGCATCCACGCCGTAGCGGTCGCACAGGATCACAGGGTCCACCACATTGCCCACGGACTTGGACATCTTGCCGCCGTTCATCAGCAGCCAGCCGTGGCCGAACACCCGTTTGGGCAGAGGCAGATCCAGAGCCATCAGCATGGCAGGCCACAGAATGGTGTGGAAACGCAGGATCTCCTTGCCCACCATGTGAAGGTCGGCGGGCCAGAACTTGTCGTAGTCGTGATATTTTTCGTTACCGTAGCCCAGCGCGGAGATATAGTTGCTCAGGGCATCCACCACACATACATGGTGTGCTTGGGGTCGAAGGGCACGGGGATGCCCCACTTCACGGAGGTGCGGGACACGCAGGTGTCCTGCAAGCCCTGCTTGATGAAGGCGATCATCTCGTTCTTGCGGCTCTCGGGCTGGATGAACTGGGGGTTCTCCTCGTAGAGCTTCAGCAGGCGGTCGGCATACTTGCTGGTCTTGAAGAAGTAGGCTTCCTCGTGTGCGTCGTACACTTCGCGGCCGCAGTCCGGGCACTTGCCGTCCACCAGCTGGCTGTCGGTCCAGAAGCTCTCGCAGGGCTTGCAGTAGTGGCCGATGTACTCGCCCTTGTAGATGTCGCCCTGCTCATACAGCTTGGTGAAAATTTTCTGGCAGGACTCCATGTGGTAGTCGTCGGTGGTGCGGATGAAGCGGTCGTAGCTGACGTCCAGCAGCTTCCACAGATCCTTGACGGTGGCTACGATCTTGTCCACATACTCCTTGGGGGTCACGCCGGCATCGGCGGCCTTGTCCTGGATCTTCTGGCCGTGCTCGTCGGTGCCGGTCAGGAACATGACGTCATAGCCCTGCATCCGCTTGAAGCGTGCCAGTGCGTCGCAGGCGACAGTGGTATAGCTGTGGCCGATGTGCAGCTTGTCGCTGGGGTAGTAGATGGGAGTGGTAATGTAGAATGTCTTGTGCTCACTCATAGGTTGATACTCTTCCTTTCCTGATTTGGCGGGGGACGAAAAAAGCTCATCCTGCCGGACTGAGCCGGACAAGGACGAGAGCTTGTAACTTTCGTGGTACCACCTTGCTTCGCCGCACCCTTGCAGGCACAGCCTTTTGCCGGGCCAAAAAGCACGGCGCAGCGCGGTAACGGGCGCACCCGTCGCAGGCTCAATTTTCACCTGCGCAGCTCCGAGACCATCTTCGGCATCGCGCGGCCTGCCCGGTTCCATCCTTCGGGCTTTCTGTCAGGCGCAGACGGTGCGTACTCTTCTCTTCACAGCCAATTTACATTGTTATGTCTATAATACGCAAAAACGGTGGGTTTGTCAACATTAAATCTCGTAATCCAGACAGAACCGTGCCTTGGTGTAGGGCCGTACCTTGCTGTCGGCCACAGCCACATGGGCGGGATGGACGGAGTAGCCCTTGAGGGCCTCGGCGCTTTCAAAGGTGGTGTCCAGCATCAGGTCGGCGGTGGAAGAGGGGAGACCGTTGATGTTGACATGCACTTCCACAAGGCCCGGAATTTTGCCTGCCAGACCTTCCAGCCCTTCCTTGATGCCTGCCTTGACGGCGGCTTTTTCGGCGTCGGACAGCTCGTCCTTCAGCTGCCACAGGATCACATGCTTGACCATAATAAAATACCTCCTGCGTTTTTCTCATTGTAACAGGGTGAGAAAAAATCCGCAAGAGGAAAGCTGCAAAGTATTATTGGGGTGCGAACAGCAGAACCACCAGAAGCACGGCACAGAGCACCGAAACTACGATGCCCTCCAGCCGGGTCAATTTGATGTACTCTTCCGTGGGCTCAGGTACCTGCGTGTACCGCCTGCGGGAGCGCAGGGCAATGGCATCTTCCGGATGCAGCGCCATAAAAATGCCGAACCCGATGCCGAAAAGGGCGGTTAAGATCGCACAGATGACTTCCATAGCAACCTCTCACTTTTTGTTTTTGTCGTCCCTGCTCAGAGTATAGCACAGATACGAGATCAGCAGGGCAGCGCACAACACGAGCGCTGCCACCATCAAAATGGAGTGCAGCGGCTCGACCCTGGGAAGAAAGGTGTTGACCAGATAGAGTGCACCGCAAAGGATCGAAGCAATGCCGTAAAATTTGCGGAAGTGCTTCTTTTCGTCCTCACTGCTCCATCCGGTGCCGGTGCCATTGTACAGATCCCGGATGCCGCGGTACAAAAACAGCACACCCAGCGCGGCGTTCAGCCAATCCCAGTCCGAAAGATTCAAATTCATGGTGGCCCCTTTCCGGCTGTCAATCCGCACTATGGTTCCAGCTTTCGTAAGCGACAAGATAAAGAAGGTCTCCCACGATGGCGATGCCGAAGATGATACGGTAAATCAGCGATGTAACAGGTGTGAAGGCTAAGATCAGAAAGGCGATGCTGTTGAGCATGTAAAACACGCCGTTCTTTTTCTGCCAGAAGGCGCGGTACTCCGGGTCGCGGTGATACTGGTTGAACGGCAGATCGAGGAACGGGTCTTTGCCTTGAAGATCCCGAATGCCGGAGATGAACCAGATAACGGTCAGCACAAGGTTGAACAGAGTGGAAAACGAAACGAACGACTCCATGAAATGCACCTCCCATCTTTTTCCACAGTATACCACAGAAAAGTGCAAAAACAAAGGACGGTATTCAACCGCACAGCGTAAAATTTGCACAAATCGGGCGTTGACTGTTAGTGAAAACAGCACAAAATAAAACCAGCCGGACGAGGCGGTTGCAAGCCCTCGTCCGGCTGGATACTTACTTCTTCGGAGTCATAAGCCTCTTCTCCTTGGGGTTCCTCATTTTCGGAGTAAACGTTTCATAGGGTGACTCTCCTTAGAAACTACTGGAAACTGAGAATCTATTTCAAGGGGACTGATTACTTAGTACATTGGATTGACCCTTCTCTTAACTGATGGAGTGCGGCACCGAGATTCTAAAGATGAATTTCATATTACCACATTCTTTCGAGTTAGATTCGCCAGGGGCAAACTACTTAGTACATTGGTAGAACTCCTTTTTTGCTATTCAAATAATGTTCTCCGTACAAAAGATACCTTCATAGGAATCATCTCCGGCGGATCTATTTGAATCGCTGGGGGTTAAGTTTATCGACAGGTTGTCGTGTAATCGCATTTTTGATGCTCAAGACTGGCTCATTTTTGTTGTGTTTTTATACGGGGGAAACATCCCGTTTGTGGTGAGCCTCTGTTTTGCTTCTCAGCGAATCCCGACAGCCTGTCCCTGCTGTGCGGGTTCCATATCGACCATCGGTCTCGCTCCTTTCTGCTTCAAGTCAGCGGGATTAGCTCTCTCTTGAGCTTCTGCTGTACTTCTCTGGTTTCTGGCTTTATTATACATATTCCTGATTGATTTGTCTATTCGCAGAGTGCACAAGGATATAAATATAAAATTGTGCAGTTCTTGAAAAACAGCAGATAGAACGTGCAAAATGCTGCTTTCTGTGCGGTGTGCCCGGGCGATCGGCCTTTTGGAGAGGAACTCTGTGCCCTGCAGGGAGGGCTGCCGAGGAAGTCAACAGCAAAGCTGCCCAGAAGTTCCGGGCCGTTTGTGGAGGATTTTGCGCAAAACGGGAGAAAGTGTCCACAGGGTATTATGCGTCAGATCGATTTGTGCTAAAATAGCGTCAATGAATGGTAGTCGCCGCCGCCCCGCGAGATGAAAGTTTCGCGGGGCGGCTTTTTGCGGCAAAAAATTTAGACACAAAAGAAACGGAGAATCAAAATGCCTAAAACTTTACCGGAACGTATCTTCTTTACCATTGTCATGGCTGCAATTATGGTCTATGGCATGATCGTTTACAATGTGGCGCTGAACACAGGCGGTGTCACCAATGCCACCTTTGTTATAGCTCTGCACGAGATGCCGATCATGGTTCCCATTGCCTGCGTGCTGGAATTTTTCGTGGTGGAGAAACTGGCCACCGGATTGGCGTTTATGTTCATGCGGCCCACAGATCGTCCGCAGTTCATCACCTATGCCATCTCGCTGATGATCGTGTGCATCATGTGCCCGGTGATGAGCCTGATCGCAACGGTGCTGTTTAAAGAACCCGGCTTTGGCACTTGGCGCATACATGGGGCTGCAATATGCCCATGGCCCTGTGCTGGCAGATGCTGTACTGCGGGCCGCTTGCCCGTGCCATCTTCCGGCTGGTGTTCCGCCGCGGCGCAAAACAGGCGGACTGACAGATTTTAGATATGCAGTTATAATAAATATGTGTAGGAGCGGGTGTAATACCAGACGAGACACCTATACGAATTTTATATATCAGGCATATAAACTATGTGCAATAGGGCATTTTTGATGGAAATATTTCCCGGAATGCCCTGAAAAAGCCATTGAAATCTAAGAATTAGCTAAGAAATTTGTGGAAAAAGTACATGCGAAGAGCGTTTTGTTGGACAAGATGCACAACTTTTTTAATATATCGATGCAGTAGAATCACCTAAAATGTAGAATGTGCACAAAGCCACTTGCCAATTTTCGTCAATCGTACTATCATACACAACGAAAAAAGACGAAGTGACCCGTGCAGGAGGGAGGGTGTGACCGGACAGAGCCGAACACCTTCCTTACTTTTTTCACAAAGCTGCGCCTTTTCTTCGAGCGATAAGAAGGACGCTGCGCCGCCGGGGCGGTGCGGCGGTCTTACCCCCGGAACCCTATTCTTCAGGAAGGAGGAAAAACAATTGAATAATCTGACCAAAGCATTGATGGAAGAGCTGACCGTCGAATACGTCAAGGTCGGCCCGCTGCAGATCCCGGAATCCGTGGTCATCAGCTGGGTGATCCTGGCCATCGTCACCATCGGCTCGATCCTGCTTACCAGAAACCTGAAGGTGGACCATATCAGCAAGCGTCAGGCCGTGCTGGAAATGGCCTACCTCGCAGGCACTAATTTCTTTGAAGGTCTGCTGGGCGAAAAGGGCAGGCGCTATGTGCCTTACCTGATGACCGTGGCCATCTACATCGCCTTCAGCAACCTGATCGGCGTGTTCGGTGTCAAGCCCCCCACGAAGGATCTGGATGTGACCGCAGCGCTGGCGCTGATGAGCATCGTCCTGATCGAGGGTGCCGGCATCCGGGCACGCGGCGGTGTGGGCTTCTTCAAGAGTCTGGCTGCCCCCACTCCGGTCATGACCCCTATGAACATCCTCGAGATCGCCATCCGCCCCACCAGCCTCTGCATGCGACTGTTCGGCAACGTGCTGGGCGCATTCGTCATCATGGAGCTGATCAAGCTCGTGGTGCCTGTGTTCGTCCCGGCGGTGTTCAGCCTGTATTTTGACCTGTTCGACGGTCTGATCCAGACCTACGTGTTCGTGTTCCTGACTTCACTGTTCATGAAAGAGACCATGGGCGGAGAAGACTGATCCATTGATATTTACTGAATTTAAAAGGAGATTATTACTATGAATGGTTTGATTGCTCTGGGCGCTGGCATTGCAGCGCTGACCGGCATTGGCGGCGGTATCGGCATCGGCATCGCAACGGGTAAGGCAACGGAGGCAATCTCCCGTCAGCCCGAGGCATCCGGCAAGATCCAGACCAACCTGCTGCTGGGCGCTGCTCTGGCAGAAGGTACTGCAATTTTCGGCTTCGTCGTTGCACTGCTGATCATCCTGTTCCTGGGTCAGTAACGGAGGCGCAGACGAATGCTGAAGTTGGATATTAACCTGCTGTGGACCGTCGTGAACGTCCTCGTCATGTATGCGGTGCTGCGCAAGTTCCTGTTCAAGCCTGTTCAGGACGTGATCGCAAAGCGCCAGCAGATGGTGGACGCAAACCTGGCCGATGCGGAGACCTCCAAGAAGGAAGCCGCAGAGACCATGAACGCCGCACAGGAAAAACTGCGCAATGTGGACAATGAGGCCGCTGCCCGCCGCGAAGCCTACGAAAAGCAGGCCGAGGTCGAAAAGCAGCAGCTGCTGGCAGATGCCCGCAAGCAGGCAGACGCCATCGTGCAGCCGGCAAGGCAAGCGCCGAGGCCGAACGCCAGAGCAAGCTGCGGGAAGCCGATGCCCAGACCACGGCACTGGCCCGTGCGATGTGCGAGAAGCTGCTGGCCCGCAATCTGACCGCCCAGGACGACGCACGTCTGCTGGACGATCTGCTGGAGAAAGCAGGTGCAGGCAATGGCAACTGAATTCAGTCGTGAATTTTTTGCGGACAACCGCATCGTCAAGGCCGAGCTGCGCAGCGCCCGCAAGCCCCGGGAAGAGGAGCTGAACCGGATCCGCGCCGAGGTACGCAAGCTGTATGATGCCACCGAGGTCATCCTGAACGTGACGGTGGACGAGAGCCTGCTGTCCGGCTATGTCCTGCAGGTGGGCGACCGCGTGTTCGATAACTCCGGCCGTCATCAGCTGGACAAGATGATGGAGGGTAAGCCCTCGCTGGCTACCCTCAAGACCCGCATTGAGACTACAAGCCCGCCGAGACCTCTGCCGAGGGCGGTGTGGTCATCTCCTCTGCGATGGCATCGTGCACGTCGAAGGCATGAACCGCGCCGTGTACGGCGAGATCGTCACCTTCGACAACGGTGCCAAGGGCATGGTGGAGAGCGTGGACCCCGAACAGCTGGGCATCATGCTGTTCGACGGAGCTGAGACCGTCGGCGTGGGCACCATGGTGACCCGCAGCGGCAAGCGTGCCGGCATCCCGGTGGCGATGCTTCCTGGGCCGTGTCATCAGCCCGCTGGGCGAGCCCATCGATGACAAGGGCCCCATTGAAGCTGTGGGCTACAACCCCATCGAAAAGCAGGCCCCCGGCATTCTGGAGCGTCAGAGCGTGGATACCCCGCTCCACACCGGCATCCTCGCTATCGATTCCATGTTCCCCATCGGCCGCGGCCAGCGTGAGCTGATCATCGGCGACCGCCAGACCGGCAAGACCTCCATCGCCACGGACGCCATCCTGAACCAGAAGAACACCGGTGTGCTGTGCATTTATGTGGCCATCGGCCAGAAGGCTTCTTCCATTGCCCGCGTGGCAGGCGATCTGCAGAAGCACGGTGCCATGAGCTACACCACCATCGTGGCGGCTACTGCTTCGGATTCCGCTCCCCTGCAGTACATCGCACCCTATGCCGGTACCGCACTGGCCGAGTACTTCATGAGTCAGGGCAAGAGCGTGCTGATCGTTTACGACGATCTGTCCAAGCATGCAGTGGCCTACCGTGCCATTTCTCTGCTGCTGCGCCGCTCTCCGGGCCGTGAGGCTTACCCCGGCGACGTGTTCTATCTGCACTCCCGTCTGCTGGAGCGCTCCTGCCGGATGCGCGACGATCTGGGCGGCGGTTCCATCACCGCACTGCCTATCGTAGAGACGCAGGCAGGCGACGTTTCGGCCTACATCCCCACCAATGTCATTTCCATCACCGATGGTCAGATCTTCCCTCGAGAGCGCTCTGTTCAATGCAGGCAACCGCCCCGGCCGTCAATGTGGGTCTGTCGGTGTCCCGTGTGGGCGGCGCTGCCCAGACCAAGGCCATGAAGAAGGCCAACGCCAACCTGCGTATCGAGCTGGCACAGTACAAGGATATGGAGTCCTTTGCACAGTTCAGCTCGGATCTGGACGCAGAGACCCGCCGCCAGCTGGACCACGGCAAGGCTCTGATGGAAATGCTCAAGCAGCCGCTGTATCAGCCAAGTCCGACGCCGAGCAGGTGGTCACGCTGGTGCTGGCTTCCCACGGTGTGCTGGACGAACTGCCCACTGCCGAGCTGCGCGCCAAAACTTCCGCATTTGTGCGTCAGTTCCGCGCGGATGTGTCCGGTACGATGGATAAGATCACCGCCACCGGCAAGCTGGAACCTGAAATGGTCGATGCCATCCTGAACGCCTGGAAAGCTTATGCGGGAGGCGACAGCCATGCCGTCCAGTAAGCTGCTGAAGGAGCGCATCGAGAGCATTCAGGACACCATGAAGATCACGAACGCCATGTACCTGATCTCCTCGTCCAAGCTGCGCAAGGCACGTAAGAACTACCAGAATGTATCGCCCTACTTCAACCGTATGCGCGATACCATTTCCCGCGTGGTGCCCCACCTGCCGGAAGAGCCGGTGCATCCGTTCTTCCACGAGCGTAATATCGCAAACCCCAAGCGGGCCTACATCGTGCTGACGGCAGATAAGGGCATGGCAGGCGCTTACAACCAGAACATCATCAAGTTCCTCAAGGAAAATGCGGATGAGAACGACCGGTTCTATGTGATCGGCCAGACCGGCTACCGCGCCCTGTACCACAAGGATCCGCGGCTGGTGGAGGATTTCCACTACGGTGCCACGGAGCCTACGCTGCAGCGTGCCCGCGATATCACGATGGACGCCATCGATGATTTCAAGACCGGCAAGCTGGATGAGATCTATCTCATCTATACCCGCATCGAGAATGCACTGACCAGCGAGCCCACCATGGTGCGTCTGCTGCCGCTGGACCGCGCCCATCTGCAGCCTGCCCCCAAGGGTCTGGGCGATCCGAAGGGCGATGTGGAGATGTTCCCGTCTGCATGGACGGTGTTTGAACAGATCGCGCCCATTTATATGCACGGCATGATCTTTGGTGCCATGACCGAGAGCTTCTGCGCAGAGCAGAGCGCCCGCATGACCGCCATGGATTCCGCCACCAAGAACGCCAACGATATGATCCGGGAGCTGCAGCTGGAATACAACCGCACCCGTCAGGGCTCCATTACACAGGAGATCACCGAGATCATCGGCGGTGCGGCTGCCGTGCAGAACCGGGCGGAATAAAACGTATTTACAAATTAGTATAGAGGCAATCGTATGATACAGGGAACTATTATTCGCGTAGCCGGCCCTGTGGTGGACGTGCAGTTCACCGCAGGCAAGCTGCCTGCCCTGCAGGAAGCGCTTACCGTGACCGCCGAGGGCACCGAGCGCACGATGGAAGTGACACAGCATGTCAACGAGACCACTGTGCGCTGCATCATGCTTTCCGCCAGCGAGGGTCTGGGCAAGGGCATGACCGTGACCGCTACCGGCCACGGCCTGACCGCACCGGTGGGTGAAGCTACGCTGGGCCGCATGTTCGACCCGCTGGGCAGACCCATCGACGGCAAGGGCTCTGTGGATGATGTGCCGCATTGGCCCATCCACCGCAAGGCCCCCAGCTTTGCAGAGCAGAAGCCCGCGACCGAGATCCTGGAGACCGGCATCAAGGTCATCGACCTGCTGGCCCCCTATGCAAAGGGCGGCAAGATCGGTCTGTTCGGCGGTGCAGGCGTCGGCAAGACCGTGCTGATCCAGGAACTGATCCATAACGTGGCCACCGAGCACGGCGGCTACTCCATCTTCACCGGCGTCGGCGAGCGCTCCCGCGAGGGCTGCGACCTTTGGGGCGAGATGAACGAGTCCGGTGTTCTGAATAAGACCGCACTGGTCTTTGGTCAGATGAACGAGCCCCCAGGAGCACGTATGCGTGTTGCCGAGACCGGCCTGACCATGGCAGAGTACTTCCGTGAGGAGACCCACAAGGACGTGCTGCTGTTCATCGATAACATCTTCCGTTTCGTGCAGGCAGGCTCCGAGGTGTCCGCCTGATGGGTCGTATGCCCTCTGCTGTGGGCTATCAGCCACTCTGGCCAACGAGCTGGGCGCTCTGCAGGAGCGCATCACCTCCACCAAGGAAGGCTCCATCACCTCTGTGCAGGCCGTCTACGTCCCCGCCGACGACCTGACCGACCCGGCCCCCGCCACCACCTTTGCACATCTGGACGCCACCACCGTGCTGTCCCGTAAGATCGTGGAGCGGGCATTTACCCGGCCGTGGACCCGCTGGCATCCACCTCCCGCATTCTGGAAGCGGATATTGTGGGCGAGGAGCACTATCGCGTGGCCCGCAAGGTGCAGTCCATTCTGCAGCGCTATCAGGAACTGCAGGACATCATTGCCATTCTGGGCATGGACGAGCTGGACGAGAACGACAAGCTCACCGTCGCCCGCGCCCGCAAGCTGCAGAAGTTCCTCTCCCAGCCCTTTGCTGTGGCCGAGAACTTTACCGGCCTGAAGGGCAAGTATGTGCCCCTGCAGGATACCGTGCGCAGCTTTGCCGCCATTGTGGACGGCGAAGCCGACGACCTGCCGGAGTGGGCTTTCTTCAACGTTGGTACGCTGGAAGATGCCCGCCAGAAGGCAGCGGAAAAGCTGGCTGAGGAAAAGGGCGGTGCCGTCTGATGAACAAGTTCATGCTGAACATCACTGCGTCCAGCGGTGAGTACTATCAGGGCGATTGCGAAGACCTTGTGCTGCCCATCAGCGATGGTGTGTACGGCATACAGGCCGGACATAGCCCGGTGCTGGTGGCCATCCACATGGGTATCCTGCACTTTGAGGTGAACGGTGAAAGCCGGGACATCCTGGTAGCGACGGCATTGCCGAGGTGACGCCTGCCTACGTGATGGTGCTGGTGGACAGCGCCGAGCGTCCGGAGGATATCGACAAGAACCGTGCCGAGGCTGCCCGCATCCGTGCCGAGGAGCGTTTGCAGCATCAGCAGAGCATGCATGAATATTATCAGAGCAAGATCGCGCTCGACCGTGCGATGCAGCGCCTGCAGGCCGCTGCAAAGTACCGGCGCTGAGAAAGAGCCGCGTCTGCCAGGACCAGATCTGAAAAAAGAGCATCATTTGTATCCATTGAGGGTGCAAAGTGATGCTCTTTTTTGTTGCAGGCTGTTCCATGGAACGCAGCTTTCGTGTATAATAAGGTCAATGCAACCCCGCGTGTTGTGCGGGAAAGGAGGAGGTTTTCCATGATCCAATTCGGCCTGCGTCTGCATGACGCGGAAAAGCTGCCCGTTGAACAGGTGCTGCCGCTGGTGCGCCAGAAAGGCTTTACCTGCGCCCATGTGGCTCTGAGCAAATCCTTCAAGGAGCTGCCCTGCACCCCCAGCGCCCTGACCCCCGGCTATGCGCTGTATCTGCGGCATCTGTTTGAGAAAAACGGCATCGACATTGCCGTGCTGGGCAACTACCTGAACCTTGCCCACCCGGATGCGGATGCCTGCACGCCATTCAGGAAAAATACTATGCGCATATCCGCTTTGCAAGTCTGCTGGGCTGCGGCATGGTGGGCACCGAGACCGGTGCGCCCAACGCGGAGTACAAATTCTGTCCGGAGTGCCGCAGCGACGAAGCCCTTGCTACTTTTATCCGGAACTTCAAGCCGGTGGTGCGCTGTGCCGAGCAGTACGGCGTGACCATTGCCATTGAGCCGGTGGTCAAGCACATCGTGTACGATGCCAGACGCGCCCGCACTGTGCTGGACGAGATCGGCAGCCCGAACCTGCAGATCCTGTTCGACCCCGTCAACCTGCTGAACATGGAAAATGTGGACCGCCGCGAGGAAGTGTTCGCCGAGGCCATCGAGCTTCTGGGCAAGGATATCGCCATGATCCACTTCAAGGATTTCCTGCGCAAGGATGCGGGCGGCCAGCTGGCTGCTACGGGTGCAGGGCAGGGAGGCATGGAGGACTACCGCACCATCCTGCGGTTTGCAAAGCAGGAAAAGCCCTATATCTTTGCAACGCTGGAGAATACCACCCCGGAAAACGCGGTGGAATGCCTGAACTACCTGAAAAAGCAGTACGACGAGTGCTGAACACTTTATAACAAGAAAAACATCTGCAAGCTTTGCCCGGAATGGGGCAGCTTGCAGATGTTTTTTGTATCAGATGAAGTTTATGGTTCGGCCTTTTACAAATTGCAATTAAGAAGTAGTTTCGCTGAAAATGCCCAGAACGAAAGCGGAGGACATGAAGATCATTCCAGATCCAGCTTATGCTCCATCAGCCAGCGGGTCAGCAGAAAGTATCCTGCGGCAAAGGCGATGCTGACCGCCAGCCGAACAGGGTGGTGAAAGCACTGGGCGCAGCAATGGAAACATCTACACCGCCAAGGGTGGGATCGGAAACTGCCTGCAGCATGTCGGCACTGCTGACACCGGAGCTCAGCCAGTTCTGCAGGAAGGACAGCAGGAAAAATGCCAGAATACCGGCCGGGACCATGTGCTTTTTGAACTGGTGGCCGATCATGCATGCGGCATAGATGCACAGGATGCTGGACACCAGTGCCACCAGCCCGTTCAGCGTTTCAAAGGCCAGCCAGAGCCACCCGGAGCTGCCGGTCATGCGGAAGATCTCTCGGAAGATCTCTACCACTTTCTGCCACAGCTCCGGCAGCTGCTGCAGGGCCGCGCTGTTCAGAGACAGAGCCAGCAGCATCACCGCAAAGGAGAAAATACCCACGATGCTGCTGCAAAGCATCCAAACCACGCTGGAGATCAGCTTGGAAAGGATGAGCTGGCTTTCCGTCACCGGCAGGGTGTGCATCAGGTAGCCTTCGCGGCCCAGCAGATTGCGGGTGAAGCGGGTGACAATGGTCATCACGGACACCACTGCCACCGCAACGGCTACGACCATGTAGGCGAACAGCAGAAGAGATGCAAAGTTGTCCTTGGAAGAGCTGCGCAGGGAAAAGCCGCTCAGCACTGCCAGCGCAACAAGGGCCAGATACAGCCCGCCGTAGGTGCGGCCGGTGGCCTTGAATTCATATTTTAACAGCTGTTTCAGCATTTGAATACCTCCCGGAAATATGCATCCACGCTCATGCCCTCGGTCTCGCGCAGCTCTTCGGCATTGCGGTGGGCGAACACCCGGCCATCCTTCAAAAAGACGGCTTCGTCCAGAATGGCTCGATATCGCCGATGAGGTGGGTGGATAGAATGACGGTCGCATCCCGGCTGTAGTTGTTCAGGATGGTGCTCAGGATATAGTCCCGGGCGGCAGGGTCCACGCCGCCAATGGGCTCATCCAGCAGGTAGAGCTTTGCGGCGCGGCTCATGGCCAGGATCAGCTGCACCTTTTCCTTGCTGCCCTTGGAGAGGGTCTTGAGCCGCGCCTTCGGTTCCAGTTCCAGCCGGGCCAGCATTTCGTTTGCCTTAGCGGGGTCAAAATCGGCATAAAATTCGCGGAACATTTCCACCAGCTGCTCCACACGCATCCAGTCCGGCAGCCAGTCGGCGTCCGGCAGATAGGACACGATGGCTTTGGTGTCCGGCCCGGGGGTCATGCCGCGATCCGGATGCTGCCTGCACTGGCTGCAGCAGACCGTTCGCCAGCTTGATGAGGGTGGTCTTGCCGCTGCCGTTGGGGCCAAGCAGCCCCACGATGCGGCCAAAGCCGATGTGCAGGTCTACATTTTCCAGTGCGGTCTTATCCTTCTGGTAGCACTTGGTCAGTGCTTCACAGCTCAAAAGCTCATTCATTGCGATCCTCCTTTGCGTCCCAGTGTTCCAAAAGCGCGGCCGCCTGTGCGGGACTGTAGCCGATGCCGCGCATCTTTTCCAGAAAATCCGACGCCAGCGTCCGGGCGGTGTCGGCGCGAAGCTGTTCGATCAATGCAGTATCCTCCGTAACATAGCGGCCTGCAGTGCGTTCGGTGCGCACCAGTCCTTCCGTCTCCAGCTGGGCAAGGGCCGCTGCATCGTGTTTGGGTTCACCCCGGCGGCTGCGGCCAGATCACGTACCGAATCCAGATGCCCGCCCGGCGGTAGGTGCCGGCCAGGATCCGGGCCTTCAGCCGTTCCACAAGCTGGGCATAGATCGGGCGGCTGGCATCAAACTGTTCGCCCATGGTATCATCTCCTTGTCTTGCTGTATTAAGCGCTTGATACAATAATACACGATTTGCTCTGTTTGTCAAGGGGAAAAAGAAAAAAACACCATAAAACTGTGGGAAGTTGGAAAAAGTGCCCATAAAACACTGCACATTGATAAAAAATTACAATAAATTCAAACAATTTCACATTGCAAAGCTTTTGACAATGTGCTATGCTGAAAAACAGAGAGCTCCGCCCGGAAAGCGGCGGAAAAGAGATTTGGAGGAAAAATAACTATGGCTGACCGCATCGTTCTGAATACCATCTCCTACCATGGCCACGGTGCCATTGAGAACATCGTTCCCGAACTGACCGCCCGCGGCTACAAGAAGGCATTCGTCTGCTCCGACCCCGACCTGATCAAGTTCGGCGTCACCAAGAAGGTCACCGATCTGCTGGATGCTGCAAACTTTGCCTATGCTGTTTACAGCGAGATCAAGCCCAACCCCACCATCGCCAACGTGCAGGACGGCGTGGCCGCTTTCAAGGCCGCCGAGGCTGACTGCATCGTGACCATCGGCGGCGGCTCCTCCATGGATACCGCAAAGGCCATCGGCATCATCATCAATAACCCGAGTTTGCGGATGTCCGCTCTCTGGAAGGTGTTGCTCCCACCAAGAAGCACGCGGTGTTCACCATCGCTGTTCCCACCACCGCCGGCACTGCTGCCGAGGTCACCATCAACTACGTCATCACCGATGTGGAGAAGAAGCGCAAGTTCGTCTGCGTGGATACCAACGATATCCCCGAGATCGCCGTGGTCGATCCCGATATGATGTCCTCCATGCCCAAGGGCCTGACCGCTGCCACCGGCATGGACGCTCTGACCCACGCCATCGAGGCTACATCACCAAGGGCCACTGCGTCATCTCCGATATGTTCCATCTGGAAGCCATCAAGCTCATCAGCCAGAGCCTGCGCGGCGCAGTGCAGAACACCCCGGAAGGCCGCGAGGGCATGGCTCTGGGCCAGTACATCGCCGGCATGGGCTTCTCCAATGTGGGTCTGGGCATCGTCCACTCCATGGCACACGGCCTGTCCGCTCTGTACGACACCCCGCACGGTGTGGCCTGCGCCATCCTGCTGCCGGTGGGTCTGGAGTACAACAAGTCCGTTGCCGGTGAGCGCTACCGCGCCGTGGGCAAGGCCATGGGCGTTGTGGGCATCGATGAGATGAACGATGTGGAAGCCGCCGATGCCACCATCGCCGCCGTCAAGCAGCTGAGCGCAGACGTGGGCATCCCCACAAATCTGCACGGCATCCTGAAGGAAGAGGATATCCAGTTCCTCGCCGAGTCCGCATTTGCAGACGCCTGCCGTCCCGGCAATCCCCGCGACACCAGCGTGGAAGAGATCGTGGAGCTGTATAAGAGCCAGCTGTGATTCCGCTCTGTAAATTCAAGCTGTAATTTTGAGCCCTGCTGTCCTTCGGGATGGCAGGGCCTTTTTCTAAGATGTATCTGAAAACAAAGCAACAGGCTGGATCTTCGTCTTTTCAGAGATGCCCGGAGAGCCTGCCGCGTCGCAGAGTGACAAAATTTCTGCACGGCTCTTGTACACAGCGCCCAAAACGGGTACAATCAATGCAGTAAGAAAAAACTGGAAGCGAAAGGAACCTTATGACGCTGAACTTTTATACTTTGGGTGTTATTTATCTAGTATATTCCTTTCTGGGCTGGGTGGCGGAGACGGTAGTCGCGACCATCCGGGGCGGAAGGTTTGCCAACCGCGGTGCGGCGGCAGGCCCGTTCTGCTTTATCTACGGTACCACCGGCGTACTGCTGGCCGTGAGTTTCGGCGACCTGCGCACCGAGCCGGTCTACCTGTTCTTTGCCTGTATGATGGCGGCAACGGTGATGGAATGGATCACCGCCAAGCTGCTGGAACGCCTGCACCGCCGCAAGTGGTGGGACTATTCCGGAAAAAAATTCAATCTGAACGGCTATGTGTGCTGCAGTATTCGCTGCTGTGGGGTGCGCTGGGCACGGCAAGTGTGCTGTGGGGCAATGATGTGCTGCTGCGGCTGTGTGCGCAGATCCCTGTCTGGCTGCTGCGCCCGGCAGTATGGGTCTCGCTGACGGTGGCGGTGCTGGACCAGATCGGTTCGGCGGTGCTGGTGCAGCAGTATGCGGCCCGGCACCCGATGCTGGAGCAGCTCAACCAGAGACTGGGGGAGCGGTCGGACACGCTGCGCCGCAGGATCGCGCTTTACATTGAAAAACGCATCCAGTATGCTTACCCGGCTGCGGCCCGGCAGGAGCAGACTGCGCTCCGGAAGGGGGAAAAGAACTTCCTCAGCGTGTCCGACCTGCTGTGGCTGTTCGTGATCGGCGCGTTTCTGGGCGACATGGTGGAGACGGTGTTCTGCCGCGTGACCGCCGGGGTCTGGATGAGCCGCTCCAGTCTGGTCTGGGGGCCGTTCAGCGTGGTGTGGGGTCTGGCGCTGGTGCTGGCAACGGTGCTGCTGCGTCAGGAAAAGGACCGGAGCGACCGCTACCTGTTCGCCTTCGGCACCGTCATGGGCGGTGTGTACGAATACGTGTGCAGCGCCGTCACCGAGCTGCTGTTCGGCACCGTGTTCTGGGACTACAGCAAGTTCAAGTTCAATCTGGGCGGGCGCATCAACCTGCTGTACTGCTTTTTCTGGGGCATTGCGGCGGTGATATGGATGCGCTACGGCTATCCGCTGGTGCTCAGAGGCATGAAGAAGGTGCGCAGCCGCGTCCGCCCATGGATGACCGTCCTGCTGGCCGTATTCATGGCGGTGAACATGCTCACCAGTGCGCTGGCGCTGGCCCGGTACGATGCCCGCACCAGCGGTGAAGGCCCCAAGAACAGCATCGATATGCTGCTGGATGCGCATTTTGACGATGCCCGCATGGAGCGTATTTATCCCAACGCGAAGAAAGTAGCCAAGGCGGATGAAATTTCAACGCTCCTCTTGCACTTTGGTGCAAAAACCGGTATAATATTTTTCGGATAAAAGGGAGTAAAGGGCGCTCGTTTTGCAAAAACGGTGCGCTGTGGCGCAGCGACATCCCGGCAGAAATGCCCGCTGTGTCACCGGAAGCTTGAGACTTTTATTACACTTTCCCGTTTTTGGGCAGGATGTAATAAAGGCCTCTTTTTTATTGCTGCTCTGCCAAAAACAAAAGGAGAAAACTATGCTCATTCCTGTTTTGCTGTTCATCGTGGGCCTGCTGTGCCTCATCAAGGGCGGTGACTGGTTCGTGGATGGTGCCACGGGCATTGCCCGCCGCTTCCATGTGCCGGAGCTGCTCATCGGTGCCACCGTGGTGTCCATCGGCACCACCCTGCCGGAGGTGATGGTCTCCACCACCTCGGCCTTTACCGGCCACGGCGAGATCGCCTACGGCAACGCCATCGGTTCGATCATCTGCAATGCATCGCTCATTGCGGCCCTCACCATTGCGGTGAAGCCGGGCAAGGTAGACCCCAAGAGCCTGCGCACGCCGGTGCTGTTCTTCTTTGTGGCAGCGGCCTTCTATGCCGGTGTGGCCTACACCACCGGCTACTTCTCCCGCCCGGTGGGCTGATCCTTCTGGCCATGTTCGCAGCGTATATCATCTGCAACGTGATGGCCATGAAGAACGCCCCCGCCCCGGAAGAAGAGGAAGAACCGGAAGAAAATGCATCCTTTGCCAAGGAGCTGGGTCTGCTGGCCGTGGGCGCGGTGCTCATTGCCGTGGGTGCCAACCTGCTGGTGGATAACGGTACCCTGATCGCACAGGCACTGGGCGTGCCGGAGTCGGTGATCGCGCTCACCTTTGTGGCACTGGGCACCTCGCTGCCGGAGCTGGTCACGGCCATCACCTCGCTGGCAAAGGGCCATGGTGCACTTTCGCTGGGCAATGTCATTGGTGCAAACGTGTTCAATCTGGTGCTGGTGAGCGGTGTTTCCGCCACGGTGGCACCCTTTAGCATTCCGCAGAACTCCATGCTCTTCGGCCACAATGCATCGCTGGTGCTGGAGTTCCCGGTCATGTTCGCCGTGATGCTGCTGCTCACCCTGCCCGCCCTCTTCAAGGGCAAGCTGAGCCGCCCGCAGGGCATTGCGCTGCTGTGCATCTACGCGGCATTCTGTGTGGTGCAGTTCACCATCTGATAAAACAGCAAAAGGCCGACGCAGCACTGCGTCGGCCTTTTGCCGTTTTAAGGGTTACTTTTTCAAATGGGAATCCCAGCCGGAAGAGGTGATGACCTGCTGATCCGGTGTGCACCACATGGCTTCCACGCCGTCCAGACTTTCCACGATCTTCATCCGTCCTCCAGCGGCTGGCAGAACAGGCCGGTGGTCAGGCAGTCGGCAAGGCCGGAGTCGCTGCACAGCACGGTCACGCCGTTAAAGTAGGCGGCGGGGAACAGGGTGTCCGGGTCGATCAGGTGGTGGTAGCGCTTGCCGTCCACCACGTAGTAGCGCTGGTAGTCGCCGCTGGTCACAAGGGCCATATCGCTCATGTTGATGGCACCGTCCAGCATGGAATCCGAGGTGTATACATCCGAAGAGCTCCATGGGTTTCCACGCCGCCGGTCCACTGGCTGCCGTCCGGTTTTACACCAATGGCGCGCAGATTGCCGCCCACGCTCACCAGAGCGCTGGTCAGGCCGCGGGCCTCAGCAGCCTGACACACCATTTCCACGGCGTAGCCCTTGCCCACGCTGCCCACATCCAGCGACATTTCCGGGTCGGCCAGATAAACGGTCTTGGCATCCGCGTCGATGATCACGTTGTTGATATCACAGTGCTGGGCGGCTGCTTCCAGCTCTTCCATGGTGGGCAGCTTGTTGTCGGCATCCGTCTCGGCGGCTTCGGCAGCTTCGCGGTAATTGTGCCAGATATTCAGCACGCTGCCCATGGCAATGTTCAGCTTGCCGTTGGTGGTCTGGTACATCTGGTCGGCCAGCTCCAGCATGGAGAGGATGCGGTCGTCCACCTCCACCGGAGCGCTGCCGGCATTGTCGTTGATGGTCTTGACGTTGGTCACGCCGGGGTAATCGTTGTAGATATCATACAGCTGGTTATAGGTAATAAGGTCTGCGTGCAGGGCATCCATCTGGGTGTTGAATTCTTCCTCGCTCTCGCAGTAGGCGATCACCTGCGTTACGGTATCGAACACATCATAAAAAACGGTGGAATAGCGGGTAAGCTCTTTCTTTTTGGAGGCACAGCCTGCCAGCAGGCTCAGGCAGAGCACCCCGGCCAGCAGGGCGCTGACGAAACGTTTTGCGCGGGTCTTCATACGGTGTGGTTCTCCTTTGCGGCGGTAAAGGCGGCGTGCTCCTCCTGCAGGTGGGCCAGCAGATCGCCGAACACCCAGCTGCGGTTGGAGGGAGTCACAACGGCCTTGAGCGGAATGGTGACCTGTGCCTGCTTCATCAGATCCAGCAGGTGTCCACGTCCTTCTCCTTGAAGTTGGCAGAACCGCTGCGGCGGTAGCACCCGGTTCCAGCACCAGCGTGCGGGCGGCCTTGGTCTCCACCTCGCCCAGCAGCTGGGCCACGGTCTTGCCCGCATCGGCAGGGGAGACGAGCAGCAGCTTCATGCCAAAAGCAGGAGCCATGCCTTCCAGCTTGCCGCGGTCGGCGGGGGAAAGATTCCAGCCAGAACCAGCGGGACACCGGCGTTCTGGTTGCGTGCGATATGTGCTTTCATAAAAAAACCTCATTTCAGGGTGGATTGCAAATACACTATAGTATAACACAAATACGCAAAAAATGGAATGCCGGGGGGGGCGGTACTACCGGGAGAAGTTTCGGAGAATTTCGAGCAAAGGCAACAAAAATTAGAAGAAATTACAAGGCAAATTTCAGTGCAGGTGAAGATTGTATGCAGAAAATAGAGGTGCTATACTAAAAATGTAAGACATAAGTCTTAGAAATTTAACAGAAAGCAGAGGTTTTGAGGATGAAAAAACAGAAGATGCGGTTCATCAGTGCAGTGCTTGCGGCATGCATGATGACATCTGCCTTCCGGTCAATGCACTTGCTCTGGGGGGGGGTACGCCTGAAAATGGCGTAACTGCGCAGGAAAATGCAGCAATTGAGCTGACTCCTACGAAAAGCATTATCATCGATAAAGGCGGCAATTACGAGATCCCCGGGGGAAATTACGCTGGTAATATTACGATCAATCTGACCGATATAACGGAGACGGTGAATATTACCATTAAGGGAAATATAAAGCCTACATCTGCGGATCCCTTCATCGATGTAAAAAACGCCGGTGTTGTAAACGTTGAGATGGGCGGCCATGAATTTGATGGCACAGCTAAAAAGCACTTTATGTATATATACAACCCGACAGCAGATGTAACGGTCTCAAATGGTATGTTTAAGGCAAGCAGTTTTCATCCGTTCATGATAGGTTCAGGCGCGCTTACTGTAAATGATGCGGAAGTGGAGACAGGTACTTACTTTATTGTGGCTAGTGGCTCCAGCAATGTGACTGTGAATAGAGGCCGATATACGTTCAGCAACTCTACGGGTTATCCTGCAATATTTGCTTGTCCGGGGGGCAGCGTGACGTTGAATGACGTTACAGCAACTTCCACAGAAGCAGTGCTTTCGGTTTCAAATTCTACGGTAGTCGTCAATGGCGGCAACTTCAGTACCACCGGTACCAAAAGCTGCTTTGTCAACAGCTATGCAAACCTGACCATTAACAAGGGCACCACAACAGAAGGCACCTTTGCGTCTGAGGGTGCCAGCTGCATCCAAAACAGCTGGGGCCGTGTGGAGATCAACGGCGGCACCATTACCTCGGATGCCGACTGCACCATCAAAAACCGCGGCAGCCTGCGCATGAACGGCGGCACGGTGGCTACCTCGAATGCGGAAGGCACGGTCATTGACTGCACCGGCAATTTCGGCGATACGTGGATCAACGGCGGCACCATCAAGGGCGGCAAAGACGGCATCCTTCTGAAGGATCTTGGCAGTTCCGAAGTGACCCTGAAGAACGCGGCCTTTGAGAACAACACCCAAAGCAATATCCATCTGGGTGCCGGTCAGAAGATCAACATCAAAAAGACCTTTACCGGTACGGCAACGATCCTGACCGACGATCCAAGCCTCGGCCGTCATATCACGCTGGAAAACGAGGATCTCAGCTATCAGAACAAGCTGAAACTCGTCAGCGTGGATCCCAGATACATCATCGGCTATAAGCGCGGCGATGATGGCGTGGAATACCGCTATCTTGCCCCGGCCAACGGCAAAATCGTCACCGCTGAAAATGCGAAGCAACCGCTAACATCGGTGCCGGGGAGCAGGAGCTGGATACTACCACCGTTGTGCCGGAAGGTAAGGATGTGACCGTGACGGCAGATCTGCAGGAGGGCGCAGAGTTCCTCGGCTGGAGCGCCGTGCGTGCCGACGGCGAAGCACTGGACTGGACTCCGGCTAGGGACGACCCCCAGACCATCACCTTTACAATGCCCGACTGCAATGTGACCGTCGAAGCGCTGTATCGGGGTGGAAATGTTGACATCGACAACCCGAGCGGCGGCGGCAGCAGCGATGTGGTGGCCGGCATTGCGGCTGTTGCGCTGACCGGTGCAGCCGCGTGGGGCATTTACGAAGCCGGAACCGGCATCTATCGCGTGCTGAATATGCCCGGCGTCCCCATGCCCTCCAACCGCGCCGGTCTGGCGACCTGATCTGGGAAAAGGCCGGCTGCCCGGAACCGCAGACGGTGAAGAGCTTCAGCGACATCGATGACGCCGACCTTCATCTGCGGCAGGCTGCCAGCTGGATGGAAGAGCAGGGTCTGATGGACGATGTGAAGGAAAACGAGTTCCGCCCCTATCGCTATGTGACCAAGCTCCAAACCTGCCTTGTCTGGGATAAGGCCAAGGAAGAGAGCCTGATTTCCTGAAAAGTAGATCATTCTTGTAACAACCCCGGGGTGACCGCAAGCGCCCCGGGGTTGTTTTTTCACAGGAAAAGGGCAGAACCGATGCAGTGTGAAAAAAGCAACGAGGAAGATCCCGCAGGATCTTCCTCGTTGCAAACACAAAATAATAATTCCGCAGAGGATATTTCAAATCATCAGTTCAGCTTTTTGCCAAAGAACTCCACTTCCTTGCCGATGAACTGCATCAGCTCGTCGAACTGATCGGGGGTCAGGCTCTGGGCACCATCGCACTTTGCCTTGGCGGGGTTGTTGTGCACCTCGATCATCAGGCCGTCGGCACCGGCAGCAACAGCGGCCTTTGCCAGATCAGGCACCATCCATGCGTGGCCGCAGGCATGGCTGGGGTCCACAATAACGGGCAGGTGGGTCATCTTGTGCAGCATCACCACACCGGCAAGGTCGAGGGTGTTGCGCATGCTGGTCTCAAAGGTGCGGATACCGCGCTCGCAGAGGATGACGTTCTCGTTGCCCTCAGCCATGATGTACTCGGCGCTCATCACGAACTCTTCCAGCGTATTGGCAAGGCCGCGCTTGAGCAGAACCGGCTTCTTCTGACGGCCAACGGCCTTGAGCAGCTCAAAGTTCTGCATGTTGCGGGCACCCACCTGAATGAGGTCTACATTCTCGAACAGGGGCAGGTGCTCGGTGTTCATGATCTCGGTCACGATGGGAGCACCGGTGGCGCGGCGTGCCAGCTTGAGCAGGTCGAGGCCCTCGCTGCGCATACCCTGAAAGGAGTAGGGCGAGGTGCGGGGCTTGAATGCGCCGCCGCGCAGCAGGGAAGCACCTGCAGCCTTCACGCGCTGTGCGCAGTAGGTGATCTGCTCCTCGCTCTCAATGCTGCAGGGGCCGGCGATCACGGCAAAGTTTCCGCCGCCGATCTTTACGCCGTCCACATCAATCACGCTGTCGTCCGGGTGGAACTTGCGGTTGGCCTTCTTATAAGGCTCGGTCACGCGGCGGCAGGTCTCCACCACCGGGTTTGCCAGCACCCAGCTCTCGGCCACGGCCTTGGTGTCGCCGATCAGGCCCAGAATGTGGCTCTCACTGCCCTTGGAATCGTTGATCTGCAGGCCATATCCTGCAGTTCGTGGCAGAACTCGCGTACCTGTACCTCAGGTGCGTCCTGTTTGAGTACGATGATCATAGTGTTTTGTCTCCTTTGCCTTATCGTGTGAAACGGCGAGGGAGACCGGCTCCTTTGCCGCAGCTTGCAGTGTCAAACTTCAGGGTTCTGAAGTGTGTGACGCTATGATATCACTTCAGGAAACTGAAGTCAAGAGAATTTTGAATTTTTTTGAAGAAAGTGGTAGAATGGGGGCAGGAAAAGGAAAAGCAGGCTCGCCCTCTCAGCTTCGCTTGCGCTCAGCAGCTCCCCCAAAGGGGGAGCCCTTGGCAAAAACGGAAACTTTGCGTGGATTGCCAAAGCCTCTCACTTTGGGAGAGGTGGCATTGCGTTAGCAATGACGGAGAGGCGAGGACGCTGACCCAATGCATCATACTTAAGAATAGAACCAGCTAAATATAAAGGGGAATACTACAATGGGAAAAGAAGCAAAAACCAATGCCATGCGCATTCTGGAGCGCGAGAAGGTGCCCTACACCGCCCACGAGTACGCTCATGAAGAGGGCGTTGCCGTGGCAGGTGTGGATGTGGCAGGCAGCATGGGCGAAGACCCTGCCTGCGTGTATAAGACGCTGGTGACGCAGGGCAATAGCAAAAACTATTTTGTGTTCGTCATTCCGGTGGCAGCAGAGCTGGATCTGAAAGCCGCTGCCCGCAGTGTGGGCGAAAAAAGCGTTGCCATGATCCATGTGGCCGATATCAACAAGGTCACCGGCTATGTGCGCGGTGGCTGCAGCCCGGTAGGCATGAAAAAGCAGTATAAGACTGTGTTCGATGAGAGCGTACTGACGCAGGAGAAGGTCTATGTCTCCGGCGGGCGCATCGGCATGCAGGTGTGCTGTGCCCCGGCGGACCTCATCCGCGCTGCACGGGCAATTACAGCAAAAATTATTTTTTAAAAAAGTCCGTCTATTGTACAAAAAGTTAACGCATCCTATTTACATAAAATATACTTAAACTATAAGTCATACTTAAAAAGAAAAACAATGTCGAAACTGCACAAAACTTTTGAAAGTTTTTTGACGGCATGAAAACACAAGGTAGAATTTGTGGGAACACTCTTTTCAAAGATGTTTTTTTGCCGTAAACTGTATGTAGTACAGGGACGGCGGCCCGCAGAAAGGGCTTTTCCGCCGCCTGAAAACGCAAGCACAAGGAACTGCGGAGGAGAACTTCAATGATGAAGATGCTGCCGGGTCTCATGGGTCGAAACAACATTCGGGCATGTCAGGGGCATCGTGCAACTTTGTGCAAAGCGTCGGGAGAGCATACGCAGAATTAAAGGCCGTGGTACGGGTGTACCGCAGCCTTTTTTGTTTGTCGGTTGAGAAAGAGAGGTTTGGATATGTTCGTAAAGTGGCTGTGATCATGGGTTCTGACAGCGATTGGCCGGTGGTAAAGGGCGCATGTGCCCAGCTGAAAGCGCTGGACATCCCTTTTGAGGCGCACATCCTTTCGGCACACCGCACCCCTGCCGGGGCAGCGGAGTTTGCCAAAAGCGCCCGTGCCAACGGCTTCGGCGTGATCCTGTGCGCAGCAGGCATGGCAGCACATCTGGCGGGTGCCTTTGCTGCCAACACCACCCTGCCGGTGATCGGCATTCCCATGAAGGGCGGTGCCATGGACGGCATGGATGCCCTGCTTGCCACGGTGCAGATGCCCAGCGGCATCCCGGTGGCAACGGTGGCTCTGAACGGTGCCAAGAACGCCGCATGGCTGGCTGCGGAAATTCTGGCTTTGAGCGACGACGCTCTGGCCGAAAAGCTGGCAGCAGAGCGCACCGCCATGGCCGCACAGATCGCTGCCAAAGAGGAAAAGCTGCAGGCTGAGATCGCCCAGCTGTAAAGGAGAACCAATGTCTGATTTTGCATATCCGCTGCACGAAGAATGCGGCGTTTTCGGCATTTACGACCGTGCCGGTACCGAGGATGTGGCCGCTGCGGCCTACTCGGCTCTGTATGCCCTGCAGCACCGTGGTCAGGAGAGCTGCGGCATCGCCGTAAACGATGATGGCGTGATCAACGGCCACCGCGACCTCGGCCTTGTGAACGAGGTGTTCACCCGGCGGTGCTGGCAAGTCTGGCAAACCCCAATGCGCACATGGCTACCGGTCACGTGCGCTACGCCACGGCAGGCAGCCGCGTGCGGGCCAACGCACAGCCCATGATCGTGCGCCATGGCCGCGGCACCATGCACTGTGCCACAACGGCAACCTGACCAATGCCATCGAGCTGCGCCGCCAGCTGGAAAATGAAGGTGCCATCTTCCACGGCTCCTCCGATACCGAGGTGATCTGCTACCTGATCACCCGCAACCGCCTGCGCATGGGCAGCATCGAGACCGCATCAGCAAGACGATGGACGTGCTGGAAGGCGCCTACAGTCTGGTGATCATGTCCGCTACCAAGCTCATTGCAGTGCGTGACCCCCGCGGCTACCGGCCCCTGTGCATCGGCACCCTGCCCGGCGGCGGCTACGTCTTTGCCAGCGAGAGCTGTGCACTGGATGCCGCCGGTGCCACTCTGTTGCGGGACGTGGAGCCCGGCGAGATCGTGGTGGCAGACGCAAAAACCGGTGAGCTGCGCAGCATCAAGGATCATTGCGGACGCCCGGACACCAGATGTGCGTGTTCGAGTTCATCTATTTCTCCCGTCCGGACAGCATCATCGAGGCAGCTCGGTGCACGAGGCCCGCAAGCAGCTGGCCGGTTCCTTGCACAGGAACACCCCGTGGAAGCGGACGTGGTCATCGGCGTGCCGGATTCCGGTCTGGATGCAGCTCTCGGCTACTCGCAGGAGAGCGGCATCCCCTATGGCATCGGCTTTATTAAGAATAAGTACATCGGCCGCACCTTCATTCAGGGCAGCCAGAAGCAGCGCGAGAACAGCGTGCGCATCAAGCTGAACGTCGTTTCCAGCACGGTCAAGGGCAAGCGGGTGGTGCTGGTGGATGACTCCATCGTGCGCGGTACCACATCTGCCCGCATCATCAAGCTGCTGCGGGACGCCGGTGCCACCGAGGTGCACTTTATGGTGTCGGCACCGCCGTTCAAGTACCCCTGCTACTTCGGCACTGACATCCCGGATCAGAAGCTGCTGGTGGCCACCGGCCGCACCGTCGAGCAGATCAATGAAGTGATCGGGGCCGATACGCTGGGCTACCTTTCCACTGAGCATGTTGTCCAGCTTGCAAAGAACGCAAAATGCGGATTCTGCACCGCCTGCTTTACCGGCGAATATGCCGTGAAGCCGGACGAGGTGCTTTCCACCGATATTCACGAACGCCACCTGAACGACCGTCCCAAGGACGAGAAAAAGTTAGGAGAGTAAGACCATGGAAAAAAGCTATTCTGAAAGCTATGCAGCCGCCGGTGTGGATATCACCGCCGGTTATCGCTCTGTTGAACTGATGAAGCAGTATGTGGCCCGCACCATGAACGAGC